>ENA-UPSA01000215-UPSA01000215.1-bioreactor-metagenome-genome-assembly--contig:-NODE-215-length-93440-cov-10.003052_pt1 | contig 93440 bp, 80 predicted proteins | sample MGYA00238183_ERZ773288 | MGnify/ENA primary metagenome ERZ773288 (study PRJEB29028, sample SAMN07631243) | bioreactor metagenome | isolation source: Switchgrass digestor | place: USA: Dartmouth... | reverse complement strand
GTGTGGCTTTCGCCGGCACTTCTCTGTGTGCCGGAAGGGCTGCCAATGGCCCAGGCCACAAATCGCTTGCCTGCAGGAGGGGTAAAGCCGTTAGTCGGTAGTTGGAAAGACTCACCCTCGCGAGCTGTTCCGGCTGTCATGGAACCGCCGCCGCCGTTGGCGTCGTAGGTAATGGTGTAGGTGGGTATTGGCGCAAACTCAACGTATTGGTACTTGGTGAGTCGCTCCGCATCGAAAGGGTCGTCCGGCAAGGTGCCGTCGGAATTCATGCTAGCCTTTACAACAAGCACATCCTGCAGGGTCAGCGTCCCATTGGCAAAAATGCTAAAATTACTACCGGCCCGATTTGCCTGGAGGGTGGCAGACCCGGAAATGGTTGCATCGCAGTTCCATATAGCACTTAGCAGAGCACGGATGGTGCCATCGGAAATGTTTACCGAGGGTATTGCGCCGGAATTAGGGCCTAATATGCCAAAACATCCGACAATTTCGCATCCTCCAAGGATGTTGATTTTGCCTTTGTCTATCTCAATGGCGCCCCCATAGCTCGTGCTTGTATGGCTCACGCTGCCGCCGGATATGGTCACGGTGCCATTTGAATTGTAATAGATTCCGTCTATATCACCGTTCACATTGCAATTGGTCACGGTGAGATTGCCGTATTTTGAAGGGGCCCAGAAGTAAATTCCCGGACCGGTTTGGGAGTTTATGGCAACGCCGTTCACGCTCAACGAGCCATTGGAGACTGCGACACCGCTTCCTGACTGGGCAATGATTTGGCCGCCGCCACCGTTTATAGTCAGGACGCCGGAGCCATTGTGATTGATAACCGTGCTGTTGCCTTCCAGCTTGTAACCGTTTAAGTTCAGGGTAAAGTCGGCGATCTTGGTATTGGGAATTTCCACCGTATCCGTCAGTGTGATATCCTCCAGCAGGTCGATGGTTTCCCGGAACGATACCCTATCAATGGCAGCCTGCAGGGTTTTGAAGTAGGTGGAGCCAATTTTGGCGACAGCAGTATCAAATTCAAGATACTTGTAGTAGGAGTATTTTGTTTCATCGTAAGCTTCCGGCAAGCTGCCGTCGTACCTCCTGCTTGCCTTAACCACTTTGACTCCGTTTAACTGCAGATTTACTTTTTTTAACACTTGACTTAAATTGCTGTCGATACCTTGGATAACGGTATGTCCGGAAACCGTTACCGTGTTGCCGCCATAGTCACCTGCAATACCGTTCGTAAAACCACTGATTGTACTGTCGGATATATGGATACCTTCCATAGTAACCGAACTATGGTAAATACCATGACTATCAGTGATGCTAGAGCCCGGTCCAATGATTTTGCTGTTGGTAATATTGATGGTGCCAATATTATATTGCTTACCGGAGTCAGTGAGATAAATTCCATATTTTGCGTTTATCGTGCAATTAATGACATCCAAGTTTCCAAAGCCTTTGGGGGCGTTAAAATGAATTCCGTAAACACTTTCCAAGATGCAATTCCGAATGGTTAAATTGCCGGTGTCGCACTTTATTTGAATCACATGGGAAGCCATTGCATTGGATTGGATTTTGCCACCATCCACGCTGCTGTCAATGGTCAGTTTGCCGGGGCCTGCGTAAAGGATAGGGGCGGATTGCCACTTGTCAAGTTCTATCGTTTTGCCGTTCAGGTCAAGGGTAAAATCAAAGCTTTTGTCAATGGTAATGGTATTATCCAGGGTAATGTTTTCCAACAACACAATGGTTTCTCCCGCCTGCACCGCGGCAACGGCATGCTCCAGGAGGCTGTAACCCGTGTCGCCAATTTTGGCATGGAAAGAGAATCCAAATTCGAGATATCGGTAGCTGGAAAGCTGGCTTTCATCGTAAGGGGCCGACGTGCTGCCATCGGGGCTGGTGCTGGCTTTGACCACCATCACGTCATCCAAAACCAAATTGGTATTGTTGAAAGCAGGCGAGCCCTGGATAACAACGGGGCCGGCAATTACCACCCTTCCGGTTCCGTCTATGCCGCCTTTTATGGTGCCGGTTTGGGCGGTGGTGCGGATGCCGTTGGCAATGGTCAAGGTGCCGCCGCCATTGTGCCGGATGCTGGTGCTGCTGCCGCCGTCCAGCGTATGGTTATTTAAATCAAGGATAAAGCTGCGGTTGTCACCTGCGGGGATTTCCACCGTCTCGGCAAGGGTGAGGTCGTCCAGCAGTTCGATGGTTTCACCTGCCCGTACCTCATCAACGGCGGATTGCAGGTTATCATAAAAGGCATTGGTGGTTGCGTTGCGAATGTTAGGGTTGCCAGGCGTAAAGGCAAGGTATTTATAGGCATTGTTGTTATTGTTTAAGACTTCGGTGGAAATGACTTGGCTTTGGGAACCGTCAACATTGGTGCTGGCACGGATGATACCCGTATAGCCACTCAAATCCGGGACATGAAATACCGCCCTAACGCCTTTACCCTGTAGGACGACAGGAGATTCCCCCTGGATTTTGAAGATTTCCTTAGAGCCCGGACCAAAACTAACTGCATAGTTGCCCTCGGAATATATGGTGCAGCCTTTGAGGATTAGGGCGGTGTTTTTAGAAGATAAGGTAATGGCACCGTTCGAAGTATTATAACTTCTAATATAAGCTCCGCCACCAATAGTAACGGTGGATATTGTGGCAGCGGAACCTGTGACAATACCATTCGAGGCTCCTTCTATGATTGCGCCGGAAACATCCAGGTTTCCTTGGCCCCCCATGGAAATGGCAGCATTGCTGCCGGCTTTCACTTTTCCGCCTTGAATGGTGACGTTTGGAATTTTCCACCATTACGTCTTTTAGCATGAGCCCGCTGGATGAATTTAATTGAATTGCGGCGGACGATGGCGAACTTGTATTCGCAATCACGTTGCCATTTTCAATGGTCAGGGTGCCGCCGATATCGTGTTGAATGCAGGTGTTGGCGCCGCCGTTCAGGGTTTTGCCGCCAAGGTTAATGGTAAAACTTCTGGAGTGGTTGATGGTAACCGTCTCAGTGAGGGTGATGTCATCTGTCAAATAGATCGTGCCATTGGTTGCTATATCGGGAATGGCTGCCATAAGTTCATCTGCGGTGGAAACCTGAATGGAGAGGATGCTTCCGGTGGAGCCCAACAGCATGCCCAACGCCGCAGGTGCGGGGATGGGTTTTACCGTCACCTTGATTTGGGGTAGCTCCACGCTGACGGTGTAGCCCTCTATCACCGGGGTGAAGAAATATTCACCCTCGGCGTTTGCGTCATATTCCGGCTGGGAAACCCAGGTGACGGGAATGGTTCGAGTGGTTTTGCCGGTTTCCTCCCGCCGGTCGTTCTCTTCTTCCGCAGGGGTGCCGGCGCCTGAATCTTTCGCAGGCTCCGCTGTTGTGTCATCGTGTGCCGATGTGTTTTCATCTGCGGTGCTGGCATCATCCGAAAGCTCTCCCGACACCTCGACGAGTGTGGATGTATCCTCATCGGCGCTTGCGGCGTTGTCCGCAGGTTCCGATGCTTCGTCGGGTGTGGAGGTATCCTCGCCCGCGCCGCCGGATTCCGCAGCAGGCTCCCCCTCGTCAGAAGCGGATGTTTGCACCGTGACGGTCAGGGTTTCGGGCAAATCCAAATCCTCCAGGGATGTGCCCGGCGCCACGGTAATTTCGGTTTCTTCCAGCGGCGCAAAGGCAGTGATGGTTTCCTGGCTTACTTCTACTGGCACATCAGTTGGAATGTCATATGGAATTTCGGCTTCTTCCGCCATTGCCGTAATAGGCAGTATGCTAAAAACCATGCTCAGCGCCAGCAACATGCTTAATATTCTTTTCATAGCGTTTGTCCTTTCCTCCCAAAAGTTAACGTTTCTTGTTGTATTCTCACGGGGAGAATATCGCTCCCTTTATGCCACACCCATTGCAGGCAGGTCACGTCATGCCGGCATGTGCGTCTTCTCCTCCTGTTCCACAAGATACGCTCTCTGCCGAAAGCCCAATATCCCGGCAATCACCGACACGGGGAACAATCGGATTTCACGGTTCAGCTTGGTTACGCTGGCGTTGTAAATCAGGCGGCTGGTCCGCAACATGATTTCAAAGGCTTTTACCGCGTCGATGTTGTTTCGATAGGTCTGATTTGCCTTCAGTTCGGGGTATTGTTCCGCCATCGTGGCGATGGTCTCTAGGGCGTCGGCAATTACCTGTTCCTGGCGCAGTACCTCCTCGGGGGTAGATTTTGCCGCAATCACGTTTCTTTGGAACCTGACGGTTTCCAGCAGTGTTTCGCTTTCGTGCCCGGCGTAGGTTTTGGTCAGGTCCAGCAGGACTGTCAAAGCGTCAAAGCAGCCGGACAGCTGCACTCCGACTTGATTCATGGCGTTGCCGACATTCTCATCCAACCCCACCAGTTTACGTTGGGTGGATACGGCCCAAAAGGCAATAATTGCGGAAATTGAGGCGATTGCGATAAAAGTGTGTAACATGGATAAGGCCTCCTCATAAAAGCTGACGAGAGTGCCTGTCGCATTTGATTGAAGCCCACTTTGGTAAAAAACAGTTTCCCATCCTCAATTTAACAAATTTTTTTCTCAGTATCCTTTTTCTACATGAAACATGCTTTTTTTGACATGAAACATCTTTTTTGAATATGCGAATATAGAACGCTGCTGAAATGTTTTACAAATATTTTTCAAATAAGCCCCCGACCTACCATCATCCCGATGGCAAGCCGGGGGCTTATTCCATGCTTTCCGCTTATGTGCAGCTTCGTATTCTCCCGCGTGATTTGCTCCAGCTACTTTTTTGCTTGGTTAGCCTGTGCTGTCTTGGGGCGGCGCTTTGCAAAAGGGGAGGGACTTTGACATCTAAGACAAACGAAAAGTCTGTAAAATGACTTTGAAAGCCACTTTACAGACTATCTGGCGGAGAAGGAGGGATTTGAATCCTCGAGAAGCTTTTACCCCCTACACGATTACCAGTTCGGTTTCTTTGTTACAAAATTTGCGTAGGGATATGATGTCCTAAACAACCCAATACAATTGAGTTGGGAAAAGAGTTGTTTATCTGTCTGCGACAAAAATGGGGGAACAGGCGTGACCTACGGTTCATGATTAGTTTCGTTGGGTTTCCTTGCTGCTAACAAACGGAGCCGGCTTATTGGCTTATTACACCTTAAGCCGGCTCCGTGTTCATCAATATACTACATTAACCCTATCATTGGCTGTACGGCGCCCTCAATCGAGTTTAAACTTCGTAACCTGAGTAAGCAGCTCCTGAGCCATATTGCCCAACTGAGAGGAAGATTGGGCGATGGTATCGATGGATGCCAACTGTTGTTCCGAGGCCGCGGAGATTTCCTGCATACCGGCCGCTGACTGTTCGACTGCGGAAGAGATTTTCGTGGCTCCGGCAGATATTTCACTGGTCTGTTTGTTCACCTGTTCCAATGCTACCGAAATGTCGTGGGAAATTTCGGCAAGCTCTGTAATTGAGTCGAAAATCTTGGCAAAGCTTTCCCTAGTATTTTTGGCAGATGACTCCATTACAAATACGCTATCTTTCACCAAAGTCATATTTTGAACGGTTTCTTCCACTCTTCCGTTAATTCTTAAAACAATCTCTTCAATTTCTTCGGTGGCCTTTCTAGATTGTTCGGCCAAGTTTCGAATCTCATCCGCAACGACAGCAAATCCTCGACCAGCACTGCCTGCGCGAGCTGCTTCTATTGTAGCATTTAGGGCAAGCAGATTGGTTTGACCGGCTATGCTGTTAATGGTCGCAATAATTTTGCGAATCTCCTCAGTCATGGTGGCAAGGTGCTGGATGGATTCACCCACTGCAATCGTATACCTGGTATTTTCCTCAATCTTCTGACTTTGCAGTTCAATAACCTTCTGGCTGTCCTCTGCAAGCACCAACGATTCCTTGGCCTTGTCTGCGGCAACTTCTGTTTTGGTCGTGGCCTTCGAAACGATGTCGCTTACCTTGACAATGGCTTTTGTAGACTCCTGAACCATAAAGGACTGACTGTTGTTGCTCTCGGCTATTTGCATTTGGTGCGATAGCAAATAGGGGGTAGCCCTAGATTAAGTTTTTTAGCTATTAAATAAAGTACACAAACCGTTTTTAGCATATGTTCGTTCTATGTTTTCTTAAATATTATTGCTATAGCTATTCAATGACTCCGTCTCGAACTGTAATGACTCGGCTGCTGCTTTTGGCAGCTTCCGGCGAATGTGTTACCATAATGATTGTTTGTCCAAGTTCTCGGTTAATATTGCGCAACAGATGCATAATTTCCGCCCCTGTTTTGCTGTCCAAATTTCCGGTAGGTTCATCTGCAAATAGGATTTCAGGGTTTCCGATCAATGCGCGGGCAATGGCTACACGCTGCTGCTGTCCTCCTGACAATTCGCGGGGAGTATGATTACGCCTGTCAGATAAACCCACCACTTCTAAGATGTGATTTAACTGCTTGTCGTAATCCCTCTTTTTCTTGCCATCCAAAAGGAGGGGAAGCATAATGTTTTCTTCTACATTCAGGTTAGGAATTAGATTATAAAACTGAAATACAAAACCAATGTTTTGCCGCCGTATTCTGCTCATGTTTTCATCATCTAAATGGGAAAGATCTATGCCGTTAATACGAACAGAGCCGCTCGTCGGAACGTCTAGACCCCCAAGAATATAAAGAAGCGTGCTTTTCCCGGAGCCGGATGGCCCCATGATGGATACAAATTCTCCCTGCTCAACCTGCAGGGATACGTCTTTCAGCACCCTAGTTGTGGTGTTGCCAAGCCGAAAATCTTTTACAATATGTATGCCTTCAACGGCAATTTTACCAACCAGTGGTTTCATGGTCAGCCCCCCAATCGATTACTCAAATTTAATTTCTTCTATTAATTTCATCTGACGACTTTTATAAATTGGAATGACGCAGCCCAGCAGAGTGACCAGTATTCCCATAGCCCCGGCCATTAAAAATGTCTTTACATTAAGTTCAGGCATCATTGAGATTTTCGGGCCGGCCACTATAAAAATCGTTTGTATTTCCATGTAGGAAACGAAGATAGCGATTCCCGCGCCAATCAGACCGGAAGAAAAGCCCTCAATTAAGGTCATCTTCATATTTTGCCGGTTGCTTAATCCAACGGATTTATACATGGCGATTGTACGGCGTTTTTGTATATAGTTGATCAGCAAATTATTGATAACGCCCACCGTCGCCAGTAAAAAAATGAAGTAGGTCATGCTGTGCATGGGTTTTAAAAAAGCTCCCACAGTAGAAAGGGCGTCCGTATTAAATTCCTCCACCGTGCGGCTCCAATTTGAGGTATCTCCGAACAAGTCACGGATTTGCAGCATGATTGCATCAGGGTCAGCGGCAGTATAGGCTAAAAAGCCATAGGTTGTTTTGCCAAAATCGGATACAGCATAGGTGGAGGGAATTACCGCTTCCACATTGGTTGCCCTCGATTTGAAACTGCCGACTACAACATAGGAGTTAGTGGAATCTCCATCTGACAAAGTGAGGGTGTCGCCCACAGAAAATCCTGTGCGTTTCATACAACTTTCGCTTACTATCATTGACCGTTCTGCGGCAAATGCAGACATAGCCTGTTCCCGCATACTGCTGTCTGTGTAGTGAAGTGCCAGCATGGAGCTATACCATTCCAAATTGTCCGTTGCTTCAAGTCGCAAAAAGGTAATATCATTCCCTTTTACCTCATTTTCAAACACATAAAGGGGCAGTACCTTTTCAATGCCTTCCATTTTTTTGACCTTCTCCACAAAGTCCGACTCCATTTGTCCGTCGGCAAAACCATCTAATTCCGCACCTTTGAATACGTCGCCAATATAGGTGGTTACAAAATCCCCCACAACGCTGATTGCTATGACTGCGGAAATGCTGATAAAAAGTAATGTTATGTTCTGTGCAATGTTTTTGTTATCGCGCATATTCCGGGCGGCAAGTCTGCCTTCATTATGAAAAACCAGGCCGTACAAGTGTTCCAGTCCCACAGAGATCAGGTTTGTTATAAGAGGAATGACAAGTATCGTTGCGGTAGTCAGACCCAACAAGGAAAGGCCACCCGCCGGGTATAACATTTTTTCCGAAACAACTCTTGGCAAACATACAGAAACCACAAACAGCACGATTCCGATTCCAACAATAAAACGCCGGGGAACGCGTTTTTTCTCTACGGTTCCAAGAAGAACGTCTTTGATCGGCAGGCGGCTTGCCCTTTGAACCGGGACCCATGCACCCAGCAGAGAGACAGTAACAGCCACAGCAAAGGAAATTAGGATGCTGAACGGAGATATAATAACGGGAATTTCAATTCCCGTTGACAGGGATTGCCCCATGCCCTGTAAAATGAATTTCAGCGCAAGTATTCCTGTCGGGATACCAGAAAGTCCCCCTAGAGCACCATATAGCAGGCTTTCCAAAAGCAGAATGTGAGTAACCGCTTTTTCGGTAGCTCCAGTGCTGCGAAACGTCCCGATTACCGGCAGTCGGTCCAGCGTAATTACCTTGTAGCTGCTGTAAATGATAAAGATACTCAACGTCAGAGAGAAAAAGCTGATAAGGTAAAACGGCATGGTTTTTTGCCTTGCGTCGGCTGCAAGCTGAGCTTCGTTTACGCTCTCGGACACCCGATATTTGCTGTCGGAAAGCGTAGCCCTCAGCTCTCTTATCAAATCATCGGTAGAAATATTCTTGGCGGGCTTTATTAAAATTTTGCTGTATCCACCCGTCTGCCCTAGATGTTCAGCTAATGTAGAAAGAGGCAGAAGAGCGGTTGCGCCTCTTGTATGCCTCAAAAAAACAGTATCATAAGCGGCAATTTCAGCCACTTCAAAACTGACAGGGCGTCCCTTAATTTGCAAGGTAATAGTATCGCCTTTTTTTATACCGTATTTTGAAGTGAAACGGTCGGGGAGAATAATTTTGTTACCAGAGAAGTCGGTAATTTCTCCGTCATTTAACAAACGCGGCTTATTGATTTGGTTAAGTTGCGTAAGGTCAGCCGCAATCAGGTCAACGGTTTCGTAATAGCCATTTTCGTGGTATAAAGATGTTTCCTCCAGTATACCGACACTTGCCCCGATAGTGGATAAATCGGGAATCGCACTGCTATCAATTGTGTTGGTGTTATCTGCGGCGGTAACGGCAATCGTTGCGCTTCCCGCCAAGCCCCGTGCCATTTTCCGCTGTGCGCTTTCATATGATTCACCAATCGAAACAGACACAAACAGCAATGTAGCCGATAGAAGGATTGACAGCAGCATAACGACTGTTCTTGTTTTGCGCTCTGTTACATTCGTCAAAATGTATTTCAAGAAGATTTTCAATCAAACCCCTGCCTTCCATGGAGATAGGCCATGTAGCCTCCTATCTAATGCGTTTTCAATTGATTTTAAAACGGTATCGCTGGTGATGGTTTTCTCTGAAACAGCGTCAACGTCCAAAGACTGACTAAAACATACATCAGCGGCAATATCAATGACAGCATCTTATTCAATTTCGTTTCCCTCCTCCCACATATAAAAAAGGTTGGCAGTCATCATAATAACGATAAACTGCCAACCTTAATCTGTTTTTAAGACAACCTTAAGTAACCTTAATTCATGGGAAATTGTATTTGAAAAGAGGTTCCAATCCCCGGTATGCTGGATACAGCAATTGTACCTCTATGAAGCTCGACAATGCTTTTTGTAATGGCAAGTCCCAAGCCTGTTCCTTCCGGCTTATGCTCTGTATTGGTTCCACGATAATAACGTTGGAAGAGCGAGGCTACTTCCTCTTCGGTCATTCCCTTTCCATTATCAGACACAATAATCTGAAGCATAGTGTCAGAACCGGAAATTTGCAAAGTGACTTCTGTATTTTCATCTCCATGGACAAACGCATTGATGATTAAATTCTGAAATGCTCTTGTCAAAAGTGTTGGATCGAAAGGAAACAAAACGGTTTCCACAGTCGTTTCAAAATGAATGGTGCGGCGCACATATTCGGGAAGATTTAAAATATCAATAACTAATTCTTTTAAGAATCGGATGAAGTTTTGCTCGTGGAGTTTCAAGGGAATGATACCATTTTCTAATTGATAGGTTAGTTTTAAATCGTCAATCAACGTTTCCATATAAGAAATATTTTTTAGCATGACCTGTAGATACCGCTGACATTGTTGCTCATCTTTGTTGCCAAGCTCCTGTAAAATTTCAGCATACCCTTTAATGGGTGACAAAGGTGCTTTCAAATCATGGGTGATGTTAGCAATCCATTCCTTGCGCATTTTTTCTGTTTGTTCCCGCAACCTATCGCTTGCCTTAATCTCTGTGTCCAAGGTATTTAAACTGTCATATATGTCCTTGAAAGTGCCGTGAGCTTGAATGGGAAGATAACTGCGTGTTGCAATCTCTTTGATAGAAACTGTAAGCCGGTTCATGATCCGCGTTGTCCAATATCCATAAATCATTCCCGAAACAAGAACAACCATAAACAGTATGCCAACAATGATGAAGATCATTGTTTTACCGCCTGTGAATCTTTCTGCATTCAAATACATGGTTATCTTTGAAATTTTTACAGGAAAATAGAGGATATAAGCATAGTCTATGCCATTGTATGTAACTGTTCCGATGAAGGATGTGGTTTCGCTGCCTTCTAATTGTCCTGTTTTGTAAAGAGACAATAATTCGGTATGGGAATAAGTATCAACAGCCTGTTCGGGTTTTTGAAAGCTGAATATTTCATGGCCCGAATCATCTAAAATTTGCAGCCCGATATTGTTGTCCTGCAACAGTTCTATTCCGGCTTGTTTGATCTGGACTTTATCTTTGATAAAAATGATTTGCGCCCTAAAATCCTCTGTAAATGATTTTGGCCAATCGCTCTTAAGTGTCGATCCGCTGGGCGTTTGAACGGTAATTAATACATAGAAAAGGCAGACCGCCGCCAATATAGCCCCAAGCAGAGACATGAAGAAAATCAGGTAAATATGTAAAACTGTGCGGTAGCCGGATTTTGTCATTTAATCCATCCTGTTCTTTAACTTGTACCCCAAGCCCTTCACCGTAATAAGTTGTTTCGGGTTTGAGGGATCATCCTCAATTTTTTCGCGGATATGCCGTATATGAACCATAATGGTATTATCACAAATACTGCTGTATTCACCCCAAACCTGTTCATATAGACGTTCTTTGCTGATAATTTTATCGGCGTTCTCCATCAGATAAGACAAAAGTAGAAATTCACGCCCGGTCAGGCTGATTTCCTGTCCTGACTTATAAACTCGGCAACTGTCTCTATCGAGAAAAAGAGGGCCAACACTCAAAGTATTGTTAGATTTTGAATTTAGCGAAACCTGATACTATTGACGGCGAAGCTGCGCTTTAATACGGAATACTACTTCCCGAGGACTGAATGGTTTGGTAATGTAATCATCACCGCCGCAGGAAAGGCCAAGTATTTTATCAATGTCATCATTCTTAGAGGAAAGAAACAGGATGGAACAATAAGAAAATTCCCGTATTTTTTTACATACCTCTAAGCCGTCAAGGTCCGGAAGCATAATATCTAAAACAACAACATCAGGCTGAAATTCCCTGCAAATCTGTAACGCATCTAGTCCCGTATACGCTTTTTGAATGGTCTGAAAACCGTCTTGCTGCAGTACTTCTTGTATCAGATCAACTATATACTTATCGTCATCTACTAATAATATTTTACCATTCATTTTTATCACCGGCTTCCATCCAGAAATGTTATTTTTCGTATTTTTAGCCTCCACAGCCAGCAAAAACTATAATTACCAGTTAAATTATAAATAGAATTGATGCGCACATACTATCGGATAGTGTCATGTCTCCCGGAAACAGTGTATGACCGGTTCAAGAAAGTCCTCAAAGACGCTGGGCTTCCCGATATTCGATTTCATGACTTACGTCATTCTTGTGCTACTATTTTGTTAGAGATGGACGTGCCAATAAAAGTCATATCTAATATGCTTGGACACTCAAGTATGTCCACCACAGTGACATTTATTGCGGTGTGATTAGGAAGCGAAAGCAGCCGGCGGACACCATGGAGCAGCTCTTTTTCAAACAGACCGTGTAATTTTGTAACGCAGTAAACCTGCATGATTATGCAAGTTTACTGGCACTAAAATTAGCAAATTTTTAGCAAGCCGCCAATAACCCTATACTATTATAAGGTTTTCGTCAGAATGACGACATAAGAAAAAATCCGCAAATCAGCTCGGGAAGCTCATTTGCGGACTTTGATGGCGGAGAAGGAGGGATTTGAACCCTCGAGGAGTTTTTAGCCCCTACACGATTTCCAGTCGTGCGCCCTAGGCCAACTAGGCGACTTCTCCATGCGGCCTGTAACGATTTCTCGTACAGGCACTTGAGTATTATAACTTATCGAAAACACAAAGTCAAGAGTAAACTGCCAAATATCTTTACTAAATTTTACTCGCTGATATAAGGAAGCAAAGCTAAATGGCGAGCACGCTTGATGGCCACCATCAACTGACGCTGATGACGAGCGCAAGTACCGGTCACGCGCCGGGGAATAATCTTGGCCCGCTCGCTCAGATAACGGCGCAGCCGAGGAACATCTTTATAGTTGATGTGGGCAACGTGGTCAACGCAAAAGGCACATACCTTCTTGCGGCCTCTGCGGGCACCACCGCGGCCACGATCAGCTCTATCGGGTCTCTCCGGTTTTTCGGCCATGTTCGAAACCTCCTTTTGGCGTAAGGTAAATCCATATCAATTAGAAGGGAAGATCTCCATCATCCTCAATCTCCGCAAAATCATCGGCGTTACCGCTGGAATATGCGGGGGAGGGGGCGGGCATTGCGCCTCTGGAGACAAAATCTGTGTCGGAAGGCAGGGGACGAGGAGCGGACGTTTGCGAAGCGCTTTTGCTTTCCACAAAGCGGAGCGTGTCGGCCACTACTTCCACTGCCGTGCGCTTCTGGTCGTTTTTATCGGTGTAGCTTCGAGTTTGAATCGAGCCCTCTACCAAAATGGGCTTGCCCTTCGAAAAATAGCGGCAAACAAATTCGGCTTGCTGGCGCCATGCCACGATGTCAATGAAATCCGCTACTCTTTCCGAGCCTTCTTTGGAAGAATAAGGACGATCGACTGCAATACGAAAACTACAAACAGGAGTCCCATTGGGAGTTGTTCGCAATTCCGGATCGGCAACTAGCCTGCCGATGAGTATTGCCTTGTTATACATCCCTTTCGCCCCCTATTCCTGCTGGGGAGCAACCTGAGCGGGCACTTCTTCCGCAACGGCAGCAGCGTCCGTTTTCTGCTCCGCAGGCTTTTGGACGTCAAACTCATTGCGAACGACCAGAGAACGCATCACGCCGTCGGTAATGTTGCAAATACGAGTCAGCTCAGCGGGGAACGACGGAGCGCTCTCAAACTGCATGAGAACATAGTAGCCTTCTACTTGATCCTGGATGGGATAAGCCAGACGCCGCTTGCCCCACTCCTCAACCTTTTCCAGAGTGCCATTTTCCTGAATGAGAGCGGTAAACTTCTCAACCATTGCTTTGATGGCTTCCTCTCCAAGGCCGGGGTGAAGGACAAGGATGGTTTCATACCTCATGGTTCTGTTTGCCATACTTGTGCACCTCCTTTTGGACATATGGCCCTTTGTCAAGCAAAGAGCAAGGATATTTTGTTCGCCCTGTTGGCAGAACGTTACAATTATAGCAGCCAAGCCGTATAAAGTCAAGGTTTTCTGGGATTTTGCCCACCGGAAGATGGATAAAATGCCATACGAAAGCACCATGCGATTGTGAGAAAAGCCTCCGATTGTCGGAGGCTTTTATGATTCACGAAAGACCTTTGACAAATTCTTTGAGATAGGCGATAAAGTCGGGGCCGATATCCGGATGGACGGCGGCCATTTCCACATTGGCCTGCATGTACCCGAGTTTGGAGCCCATGTCGTAGCGGGTGCCTTCGTACTCCACTCCAATCATGCCGTCGGTCTGGGTCAATATCCGCATGGCATCGGTGAGCTGAATCTCTCCTCCCGCGCCTTTTGGCAGATGCTCCAATATGTCAAAAATTTTGGGAGGCAACACACAGCGGCCCAGGATGGAGTAAAGGCTTAGTTCCTGACCAGGCGCCGGCTTTTCAATCATATCCAGGATTTTAAAGCGGTTGCCTTCCAGATGCTCTACCCCAAGGGAAGAGCACTTGTGAATTAACTGAGGGGAAACCGGCTTAATACCGGCCACTCCCAGCCCGTACTCCTCGTAGGCGGCGCAAAGCTGGGCGCAGGCAGGGTTGTCTCCTACCACCACGTCGTCGCCGTACAAAACGGCAAAGGGCTCATTTCCAACAAAAGTGCGGGCGCACCACACGGCATGTCCCAATCCAAGGGGCTGCTGTTGCCGCAGATAGTGGATGCTGGCCAGATTGGCAATGCCCAGGATGGCGTCGTACTCTTTCTGCTTGCCGGACAGCAGCAGTTTTTCCTCCAGTTCGGGAGCGCGGTCAAAGTGGTCCTCTACCGTAGTCTTGCCACGGCTGGTGATGATTAAAATCTCCTCGATACCGGAGCGGACCGCCTCCTCCACAATGTATTGGATGGCGGGCTTGTCTACGATCGGCAACATTTCCTTGGGCATGGATTTAGATGCAGGAAGCACACGTGTGCCCAGACCGGCAGCGGGAATCACCGCTTTTCTGATTTTCTTCATGTCATTCCTCCGGTTATGTTAATGAAGCCACCCAGGGTGGCCAGTCCTGGAAAGGGTCGGTTACAATACGAGCCAAGAAAAGACGACAACCAAAAACAAGAAGAGGCCGCCCATCAGCAAAAGGGTACCCTTTTGATTGACACCGCCGGCCGTTTGCAGGGCCTGCTGATAATTAATCCCCGCCTGATTCCGCAGGGCATGGATTTTATCCACCACATGGTTGTAGTACAGGTGGTTGGCCAGCAAAAACAGCGCAAAGCGCAGCACGGTGTTGATGGTGCCCATCACGTTGAAGATGTTGAGGTACAACCCCACCTGAGGGCCGTAGACCTGCCTTGCGGTGCCATACACCAGCGCCAGCATGGTTTCCATGCCCACCTCGCGGGCCACCAGGAACAGGGGAACAACCCCTGCCAGGTACACGGCCAGCAGAACGGTTCCCACCGCGTACATCTTGCGGTAGAAGCAGTAGTAAAAGGAGAACAGAAAAGCGGAAATGTTGGGGAGAATATGGCGCCCGCCCTTGTCAAAGGCCATAAACCGCGGCAGGTAGTAAGAGGCGTTGGGGCCGATGTATTGGGCCATTTCCCGCACGGGGATTTCGGCGATGGTGTCGTCCCCCTGCACCCCGCCGTAGGGATTGGCCTGCATCATCCGGTAAAAGTCGTTGATATCCGGCCCTCCGGGATTGGTGCCCAGCCTTCCGCCGCAGACCTGACAAAAGATGGCATCTTCCGGGTTAGCGGAGTTGCAGCGGGGGCATATCCGCACCTGTTGCTGCTGAGCATTGGCCTGCTCTTCTTGAAAGGAGGAATAGCCGTCCATGGAAGGACGCCATTCCTTGCCGGTGATATGGTCGGCAGCAAAAGCGCACTCTCCCAGCTTGGCGTAACACTCCCTGTGATGGGGCGCACCGCACTGCGGGCAGACCACGATATCGTCGGTAGAAGTAAACTTATTTTGACATACGGGACAACGAACCCCTACATAATTGGACATAAAACACCGCCTGTTTTATAGCGTCGATTGCTTGATAACGACCATATTATACTAGAAAAAGCAGGAAAATAAGGGGAATGAGTGTGCATAAATTGTAAAAAAATTATGTCATTCGAGCACTTTCAGGGTAAATACATTTTCCGTGCTCAAGATTCGACAGTTTGCGCCATAAGCAAAAGACCGGAAACCCGACATGGGAACCGGTCTAAAGGATGGACGCCGTCAGGATGCGGATGTTTTTTTGCCGCTCTGCTTGTTTTGCTCGCAGCGGGTCAGGCTGCCCCGGCTGTGGTGATAGGCCTGACAGGCCTTGCAATCGCCGTTGCGGGGACAACTTTTGGTTGGACAGGCACAATTCTGATTTCGTTGTGTGTTGGACATGGCACCCTCCGTAAAGCGCGCTATTGCAATTTGGAGCTGCTTTCGGCGCTGAGGTAGGCGTTGATGAAGCCGTCGATGTCTCCGTCCATGACGGCGGTGATGTTGCCCACCTCGTAGCCGGTGCGGTGGTCCTTCACCAAAGTGTAGGGCATAAACACATAGGAGCGAATCTGGCTGCCCCAACCAATTTCCTTTTGTTCGCCCTTGATGTCCTCAATCTTTTCCAAATGTTCCCGCTGCTTGATTTCGGCCAGCTTTGCCTTGAGCATCTTCATGCAGACTTCCCGGTTTTGATGCTGACTTCTCTCGTTTTGGCAGGATACCACAATCCCGGTGGGAATGTGGGTGAGCCGCACCGCCGAGGAGGTTTTGTTGACGTGCTGGCCTCCTGCGCCGCTGGCGCGGAACACATCCATTTTGATGTCGTTTTCGGAAATCTGTACGCTGGTGTCTTCGTCAATGTCCGGCATGACCTCCACCGAAGCAAAGGAGGTGTGGCGCCGACCCGAAGCGTCAAAGGGGGAGACCCGGACCAGACGGTGAACTCCCGCCTCCGAGCGGAGAAAGCCGTAGACGTTTTCCCCGTCAATTTCAATGGAAGCGCTTTTGATGCCGGCTTCTTCTCCGTCCAGGTAGTCCAGCACCTTGACTTTGTAGCCGTGGCGCTCGGCCCAGCGGCAGTACATGCGGTACAGCATCTGCACCCAGTCCTGGGCCTCGGTGCCGCCGGCTCCCGCGTGGAAGGTGAGAATGGCGCTTTTGTGGTCGTATTCTCCGGTCAGCAACGTGGCAAGGCGCAGCGATTCCAGCTGCTTTTCCACTTCCTCGGTGGCCGCGGTGACTTCCTCCAGCACCGATTCGTCGTTCATTTCTTCCGCCATGGCAATCAGCTCCAGGGCATCCTCCCATTGCTTTTTCAGCCTTTCATAGGAGTCCAGCTTGCTTTTGAGCTGCTTTTGCCTTTGCAGCACCTTTTGACTGGCGGCGGGGTCCGACCAAAAGTTGGGGTCGGACGTTTGCTTTTCCAGTTCCGCCAGTTGCGACCGTATGGTTTCCAATCCTAAGGCGCCGGCAAGACTTTGCAGCCGGGGGCCGCATTCTTTCAGCCGCAGCCGCAGATCATCGTATAATAGCATAAAGCCCTCCAGAGATAAGTCTACCCCATATTATAGAGGAAGGCTGTAAAATTGTAAAGTCGCCGGGGCGGACAAACACACAAAACGCCCCATTCGTCCAAATCAATCATAGGTCATCCGCAGGGCAAGCAGATAGTAGGCGGCGAGAAACTCCCGGGGGGAGACTCCCACCAGCGCCCACATGGCTTCCGGTGGCTTGCCGGTTAGACAGGCCCGCTCCAGCATGCGGTAGAATTTTTGCACCACCCGCCGGGCGCCGTGCCGGTTGGATGAGGAAACGGCCCGCTCCCGGTGGGAGGTGGCGCTGGAAGGCGGGGCGTTTTGAAAGGCGGCCTCCAGCAGCGATTGGTTGAATTGGCGGAAGGTGTAGATTTGGTAAGGGGAGATGCCGAACAGCTCTCCGGCCATTTCCGCCACGCTGGTGACGGCATGGCCGATGGTGTAGTCCGTCGCCTCGTAGCGGTAAAACCGCCTGTCGTGGGTTCGGGCCTCCTCGTGCTCCTGGGGCAGCTTCCAGTACTGCTTGAGAATGCTGACCCCGCACTTCTGCCGGATGGTCTGGAAGGCGTTGCGCAGCCGCAGCACATTTTGCCTGCTCTCCCCCAGGTGGAAGGTGTAGGAGGACCCCTCCTTGTGCCGGAAAGCCTTGAGACAGTCGTGATAGCCCAGAATCATCTTTTCCGCCGAGGTGGAAGCGTCGAATTCCATGATGTTGCCCAAAAACCACCGGGAGCGGATGTAGGTGACGGGGACTTCCTCCTTCAAAGGGCGCACCAGGCCGATGGACGCCAAATCCACAATGATGAGTTCCTCCGCCCCGCAGCGCAGTGCCAGCCGGGCGGGGATGTTGTCGTAATAGGCGCCGTCAATGTGGCGCTTGCCGTCAATTACCTTGGCCTGAAACAGGGGGAAATAGGAGGCGGAGGCCATCAGGTAGTCTACCAGTTTCTCCGGCGGAATTTCCGATTTGGTGAGGGTCAGGGGCGTGTAGCGGGGAAATTGCACCGTCACCAGCCCGTAATCGACGGGAGACTGGTAAAACCGTTCCGCAGAAACGACTTCCCGAAGCAGGTTTTCCAAAGGGGAGACATCCAGTCCCCGGCTTCCCACCGCCTCCCGAAGCCCAAGGCGCGTTTTTTCCTCCACGTCGGCGTCGTCATCGGAGGGAAGGTGGACAATGTCCCGCAGGCTGAGGCTTTCCCACATTTCCACCGCAAGGTCATAGTCCCCCTGCACCATCAGGGCCCCGTTGAGAGCCCCCACCGAGGAGCCGGTGACAATGTGGTAGTCGATGGAAAGCTCCCGCAGCGCCTTCCAAACGCCAATTTGATAGGGCCCCCTGGCACCGCCGCCGCCCAACACCACCGCCCGTTTTGGCATGTGTGTTCTCCTTTCTGGCAAACCGTCATTTTTCCATAGTATTCCCGATTTGTTCGGAATCCCTCAAAACCCCAAACTCCAGTATATGCAAAATGGGAGAAAAAGGTGACCGCCGCCCACGAAACATGGACGGCGGCCGACATTAATTATACGTTAAAGCGGAACAGAACGATATCGCCGTCCTGCATGACGTAATCTTTGCCCTCCAGACGGACCAGGCCCTTTTCTTTGGCGGTGCTCATGGAGCCGCAGGCCATCAAATCGTCAAAGGAGATGACCTCCGCCCGGATAAAGCCCCGCTCGAAGTCGGTGTGGATTTTTCCCGCCGCCTGGGGCGCCTTGGTGCCTTTGGTGATGGTCCAGGCGCGGACCTCCTGCTTTCCGGCGGTGAGGAAGGAAATTAGCCCCAGCAGAGCGTACCCGCTTTGAATCATCCGGTCCAGGCCGCTTTGGGCAAGGCCGATATCCGCCAGAAAGAGCTTTTTCTCCTCCAGGGATAAATCGGCGATTTCCTCCTCCAGTTTTGCGCAGATGGGCAGCACCTGGGCCTTTTCGGCGGCGGCGATTTCCGCCACCTGGGTGTAGTAGGGGTGGGTGTCCAAAGGCTGCTTGAAATCCTGCTCCGAAAGGTTGGCGGCGTAAATCACCGGCTTGGCGGAAAGCAGGGGAACGCTTTTGAGCATTTCCTTTTCCTCGGCGGAACATTCAAAAGCCCGGGCGGAGTTGCCCTCCTCCAGCCAGCTTTTCAGCCGCTGGAGCATCTCCACCTCCGGCAGCAGCTTCTTATCCCCCTTGGCCGCCTTGCTGACCCGGTCAAGCCGCCGCTCCACAATATCCAAATCGGCGAAGACCAGTTCCAGGTTGATGGTTTCGATATCCCGTTTGGGGCCGATTTCCCCGTCCACATGGATAATTTCCCCGTCCTCAAAGCAGCGCACCACATGGACAATGGCGTCCACTTCCCGGATGTTGCTGAGGAATTTATTGCCCAGCCCTTCCCCTTTGGAGGCGCCCTTTACCAGGCCTGCAATGTCCACAAATTCCAAAGTGGCGGGCGTGACTTTGTCGGGCTGATACATTTCGGCCAAAGCATCCAGCCTGGGGTCGGGAACCGAGACGATTCCCACGTTGGGTTCAATGGTGCAGAAAGGGTAGTTGGCGCTTTGAGCGCCGGCGTTGGTAATCGCATTGAACAAAGTGCTTTTGCCCACGTTGGGCAGTCCGACCATTCCAAGTTTCATTGTTTTTTGCTCCTGAATTGTTGTTATACTGGTCAGCAGAAGGTTCTGCTTCAATCAAAAGAGTTCCAACCTCATAAAGGCTGCTTGTCACCTATGCTAGTATAGCGCGGAATGCAAGCTTTTTCAAAGAAAATTGGAAATTTTCAGAAAAAATTCATCAATAAAAAATGAAATGGGCTATAATGGTAACAGAGAATGAGAGATATGCGTATTTGCAACAGCCACTTGCATGGGTTTTGAGATAGTAACTGCAATGGAGGATAAAAAATGACCAAGAGAAAAATTCTGGTTGCGGACGACGATAAGAACATAGCGGAATTATTGCGCCTTTATCTGGAAAAGGAAGGCTACGCCGTGGTCATGGCGTTCGACGGGGAAGAGGCCCTGATGAAGTTCGGGCCGGAAAATCCCGATTTGGTGCTTTTGGATATCATGATGCCCAAGCTGGACGGCTGGCAGGTGCTGCGGGAAATTCGCAAAAAGTCCAACTGCCCCATCATCATGCTCACCGCCAAGGGGGAAACCTTCGATAAAGTGCTGGGGCTGGAGCTGGGAGCCGACGATTATGTGGTCAAGCCCTTTGACTCCAAGGAAATTGTGGCCCGCATCAAGGCTGTGCTGCGCCGCACCGGCAAAGCCAACGACCTGTCGGACAACAAGGAGGTCAGCTACGACAAGCTGGTGGTCAACATGACCAAGTACGAGCTGAAGGTGGACGGCAAAGTGGTGGACACCCCTCCCAAAGAATTGGAGCTTTTGTATCACCTGGCCAGCAACCCCAACCGCGTTTACACCCGGGACCAGTTGCTGGACGAGGTTTGGGGCTTTGAGTATTACGGCGACAGCCGCACGGTGGACGTCCACATCAAGCGCCTGCGGGAAAAGCTGGAGGGCGTCTCGGACAAGTGGACCCTGAAAACCGTTTGGGGCGTAGGCTACAAATTTGAAGTGAAAGAGTAGACGGCCATTGAAACGAAGCAGCTTATTTCGGAAGTACTTTTCCATCTTTGCCCTTTGCATCGTCCTGAGCATCCTTGTGCTGGGGGCGGTGCTGTTGGTTTTTGCCGCCCAATACTTCCAAAACCAGCACTACGCCATGCTGGAGCGGAACGCCAACTTTGCCGCTGCCACCACCGCCCGCAATTACGAAGCCAACGACTTCGGCCTTATTGACATTCCGGTGATTGACACCGCCTATTCGGTGCTGTCCTTTTCGGTGGATGCGGAAATTTTCCTCTGCAACACCGAGGGAGTGCTGCTCTATTCCGCCGGCGCCCAAACGGAAAAGGCGGAAGGGACCGTCATCAGTCAGGACATCATCAACCGCGCCCTGACGGGAAAGTATTCCGACACCGGAACGCTGGGGGGCTTTTTCCCCGAAGCCTACTATGTGGTGGGAGTTCCCGTCATCGGCCGGGGACAGCCGGTGGGGGTTCTGTTTGCCGCCTCCAACGCCAGCAGCCTCACCGAGTTCCTCATTGAATTGGCTCAGATGTTCCTCATCAGTGCCGTGGTGGTGCTGTTTATTTCCTTTGTGCTCATCTACTTCATCACCTCCAACCTGGTCAAGCCCCTCAAAGAGATGCTCTACGCCACCCAAAGCTTTTCCCAGGGGGACTTTACCAAGCGGGTACAGGTGTCGGGGTTTGACGAGCTGGGGCAGTTGGCCATGGCGTTTAACAACATGGCGTCCTCCCTGGCCACCACCGAAACCACCCGGCGCTCCTTTGTGGCCAACGTCTCCCACGAGCTGAAAACGCCTATGACCACCATCGGCGGCTTTGTGGACGGCATTTTGGACGGCACCATCCCGCCGGAAAAGCAAAATTACTACCTCCAAATTGTCTCCAGCGAGGTCAAGCGCCTTTCCCGGCTGGTTCGCTCCATGCTGGACACCGCTCGGATTGAAGCCGGGGAGCTGCAGATGAACCCCACCCTGTTTGACATCAGTGAAGTTATCCGGCAGAGCGTTTTCAGCCTGGAGCAGACCATTGAGGAAAAGCGTGTGCGCATCGAGGGTCTGGAAATTGAGAAGGTGATGGTCTGGGCGGATATGGATTTGATGCACCAGGTGGTGTACAACCTGATTGAGAACGCAGTCAAGTTTGTCAACGAAGACGGCGTCATCTCCTTCCACTACCAGCAGGACGCGCAGCGCACCTATGTGGCTATCCGGAACACCGGAGAGGGAATCGACAAAACCGAAGTGCCCCTTTTGTTCGAGCGGTTCTATAAGCGGGATAAAAGCCGCTCCCTCAACAAAAGCGGGGTGGGTTTGGGTTTGCACATTGTCAAGTCCATCATCAATTACCACAAGGGCGAAATTTTTGTCCGCAGCGAGGAAGGACAGTATACCGAATTTGAATTTTGCATCCCCAATCCTCCCAAAAAGGATAAGGAGAAAGACAAGGACAAGGATAAAGATAAGGAAAAAGAGCAGGAAAAACGGGAAAAAGCCTGACTTTGCAATCGATAGAAAAGAGACTCTGATGAAAGGGTCTCTTTTTGTTTGCATTCCTCTATTGACTTTAGTATATTAGCGTGATATTATGATAAAACAGTGACGTCCGGTGGATGGTGAAATCCATCGCCGTGGGAGGAGAGAAAAGCGTGAAGATTTTTCCCGCCATTGACATTCGAGGCGGCCGGGTGGTCCGCCTGACTCAGGGGGATTTTGCCCGGCAAACCCAATACGACACCACCCCTGTTTCCATGGCAAAGTATTTTCAGGAGCAGGGGGCGCGAAATCTCCATGTGGTGGATTTGGATGGCGCCAGGGACGGGACGGTGGCAAACCGTTTCGCCATTGAGGAAATCTTAAAAGTAAAAGGGCTTTTTGTCCAGTTGGGCGGTGGCATTCGGGACCGAGCCGCTATCGATGCGTACTTGAATTTAGGGATTGACCGTGTTATTTTAGGTACGGTGGCGGTGGAGAACTTCTCCTTTTTACAGGAGTGCGTTGCCGCTTACGGTTCCAAAATCGCGGTGGCGGTGGATGCCCGGAATGGCAAGGTTGCGGTGCGGGGCTGGCAGCAGGACAGCAGCCTGGAAGCCTTTGCGTTCTGCAAGCGGTTGAAGCAGGCGGGTGTTTCCACCATCATCTACACCGATATTGCCCGGGATGGTTTGCTGCAGGGCATTGACCTGGAGCTGTACCGGCAGCTGAACGACTTGGTGAAATGCGACATCATCGCGTCGGGCGGCATCAGCACCAAAGAGGAAGTGGAGGCTTTGGCGCGGATAAATGTCTATGGGGCCATTGTGGGCAAAGCCCTCTACGAAGGGACCCTGAATTTAAAAGAGCTGCTGCGGTTGGAAGACTCAGCTGCTCCGGAAAATTCGCAAAGAGTATGACAGAGCACGGGATTTCGGCCAATTTGGTGCCGGTTTTCCCATAGAGCACCAGAGGAATGAGGTTACAGCATATGTTGGAGATAGACAACCTGAAATTCGGGGAGGATGGCCTCATCCCCGCCATTGTTCAGGATGAGGAGAGCGGCAGGGTGCTGACCCTTGCCTATATGAACCGGGAGAGCCTGGAAATTTCCATGCAAGAGGGCACCACCTGCTTTTTCTCTCGCAGCCGGCAAAAGCTTTGGCGCAAAGGGGAAACCTCCGGAAATGTGCAGAGCATCACCTCCATTACCGCCGACTGCGACGGCGATGCTCTGCTGGTGCGGGTGCGCCCCGCGGGTCCCGCCTGTCACACAGGGCAAACCAGCTGCTTTTTTCAGGAAGTGTACCACACCGATACTCCCGCTCCCTTTCGGCTGGAGGATTTGTACGCTCTGCTCCAGGACCGGAAAGAGCACCCCAAGGAGGGTTCCTATACCAGCTACCTTTTTGAAAAGGGGACGGACAAAATCCTCAAAAAGGTGGGGGAGGAGACCACCGAGGTGGTAATTGCCGCCAAAAACAACCGCAGGGAGCTCTGTTATGAGCTGGCGGATTTGACCTATCACATGATGGTGCTGATGGTGCAGCAGGGAATTACTCCCCGGGAGCTGCTGGAGGAACTGGCTTCCCGCCATGTGGTGGACCGCAAAGTCAAACAGGAACCCATGGGAGGAGAAGCTCGTTGAATTGTGTAAGCAATCTTCACTGCCACTCGGTATACAGCGATGGCAACGATACTTTGGAGGAAATCATTCAAACGGCGGTAAAGCTGGGGCTGAGCAGCATCGGCATTTCCGACCACGCCTATGCCCCTTATGATTTGGAAGTCTGCATTCCGGCGGAAAAGATGGAAGAATACCGCCGGGAGCTTTTTGCCCTCAAAGAACAGTACCGAGACGTCATTCCCGTGTACGCGGGAATGGAAGTGGATGCCTTTCACCTTTACAACAAAGGGGACTGGGATTACGTTATCGGCTCGGTTCACTACGTCAGGGGAAAACATGGCTATTACGACATCGACTACGCGCCGGATAAGTTCCAACAGGCCATCGAGGATTTGGGAAGTATCCGAGCGGTGGTGGAATCTTACGGCCAAACGCTGGTTCAGATGGCGTTGGAGTATCGTCCCCCCATTTTAGGCCACCTGGATATTGTCACCCGGCTGGTGCGAAAGGGGATAATCCCGCTGGACACCAACTCCTCCTGGTATCGGGAGATGTGGTGGGAAATTGCCCGTCAAATCGCGGAAAGCGGCTGCGTGGTGGAGGTGAATACCTCCGCCATTTACCGGGGCCAGTCTCCTGAGCCTTTCCCTTCGGTGGATATTCTCAAAATGCTGCGGGAGCGAAAGGTGCCTGTTATCCTCAGTTCCGACGCCCATCAAAAGGAAAATCTCATCGCAGCGTTTGACCAGGCCTGTGAGCTGTTAAAAGCTATTGGCTATCGCAGCAGAAAGGTGCTGGGGCCTCAGGGATTTGTGGATGTGCCGTTGGAATGACAGCATAAAAATTGGTCCGGAGGGGAAACTAACTCCAAAAGACAGGAGTTGATGACAATGGCCAAGGCAGGCATGCGCCGCCCCGACCCCAAGGAGCCCCACGGCACCGAAAGCAACAAGAAGCAGCATTTCCCCAAAAACGATGTGCGGCCGGTTCCCGAGCTGCAGGGAAAGGAAAAGACGGGGAAGAAAAAGGCGGACGAGTAGAAAATTTTCTATACAATTCGAAAGCCCTGCTCCCTTCAAAAGGGGCAGGGCTTTTCGCATGAAGAGGCGGTTCTAGAAATGGAGCCGCTTTTTCAATTCCATTTTGGTGGCCTTGTCGGCAAAGACAAACAGGCTGACCAGCGACAGGCCGGCGTAAAGGGCGGACACCAGCGAAGGCCAGCTCACCCGCACCAACCCCACCGCCAGCAGCAGGAGAGGCACAAAGCCCAGCAGGGCAATGAGGAAGAAGTAGAGGATAAATTCCCGCAGTTTCACCCGCTTGACGATGCTGATGACGGTGATGGTGAGAATGGCGGTGACAAAGAGAAAAGGCAGCACATAGTCGTAGGCCCAGGTGCCGTTGTGGCCGATAATCCAATCCACCGCCACCACCAAAGCCGCCAGCAGAAAAGCCTGGGCCATCACCTTAAAACCCACCGAATACCGCCGGCGCAGCGCGATGGGAACCGCCAGCCACATGTAGAGGATGTTGACAATCACAATCAAAGACCACAGAAAGGTTCGCCCGGTCAGCAAATTGATGGTAAGGCAGGTGGCCCCCGCGGTGAGGGAAACCATCAGCAAAATTCTGAGAATCAAATTGTACCGCCGCACCGCCCCCTGATAGTCCGGATAGCTTTCCTCTTCCGGAGCATCGTCGTAAAGGGAGAGCACGTGAAAACAGAGCGGGCAGTGCTCCAAAGGGTTGTCTACCTTCACCTTGCAGGCCTCACAGTATCTCATGGTCGTAGCCTCCGTTGCAGGTAATCACCACATCCAGCCCCTGCTCCGCCAGATAGCGCAAAAACCAGGTTTGGGCGCCGGTTTCCGCAATGACGGAGGAAAAGCTCAGCGTCAGCTGGTCCCCGTAAGAGCAGACCGCCAGCTTGAGCCGGTGGTGGGAGGTCGGGTTGAGCAGGCAGGTAAACCGGTCAATATAGGGGTCGAAGCAGTCGGGCATGGTGATCCGCCCCAAATTGGAAAGGGCGCAGGTGGTGCAGGCCTCCGCTTTTTGGTAGGCCGCTTTCAGCACCATATTTTTGATGAACAGAGGGGTAAACCGGGCGGCGGGGTGCTTCTGAATCCCCATGGTGTAGTTAATCCGCTGGGCCAGGGCGTCGGAGCGGGTGTGGTGGGTTAACTGCTGGCTGATGCTGGCCAGCACGGCGTCCAGTTGGTTTTCTTCGGGCAGTTGGGAAAACCGATAGCCCACCCCCACCACGCTGAAAAAGTTGCGGGTGGAGCGGGAGGTAAAGTGGCCACGCAAATCCACCGGGACGGTGACCCCCACCGTTTTTCCCAGCGCCCGCCGGGGCATCAGCTCGTGGTAAATGCTCAGCAGCAACAATGCAGCCAGGTAGGAGGTGATGGTCACCCCTTTTTGCTTGGCCAAAGCCAGCAAGCCCTTGGTGGAAACTCGGGCTTCAATCACCTTGATGTGGCCGGAGGGCAGCAGGGTGCCGCCGATGGTGTAGGCTTTCTGCTTAAACACGCTGTCCTTTTGCTGAGGGGTGTAATACCGCTCGAAGCTGTCCTCCGCCTTTTGCTGTGGGGTACTTCCTCCCGGAGGAGCAGGCAGGGGAGGGGGAAGGGAGTCTTTGTGGGCCAGCACCAGATAGTGATAGACAATGGCCTTGAGAAATTCCAGAGCGCCGCCGCCGTCGGAAATGGCGTGGAACACCTCCAAATTAATCCGTTTGCGGTAATAAGTCACCCGGAACAGCAGGTCCTTGACCCCTTTGTAAAAAATGCGACTGCAGGGCCGGGTATGCTCCTGCTCCACCATCGGCGAAAGGTCGGTTGGCTCCAGGTAGTGCCAAAACAGCCCTCTGCGCATCACCACCTTAAAGTAGGGAAAGGAGCGCAGAGCGGTATCAACAGCCTGCTGCAACAAGTCTTTTTGCACCAGTTCCCGCAGCTCGCAGGAAAGGCGGAACACGTTGGTGTTTTTATCGCCGCTGACGGCGGGAAACAGATTGGCGGCGTTGTCCAGTTGGTACCAGGTATCTTGCCGGGCAGATGACAAGGAAATTCCCCCCTCCAATTATCCCCATTATACCCGAACATCTGTAGAGATTCAATGGCGGGATGCCCCGGCTCATTTGGGGTACAAAGGGAGGTTGTTTTCACAATCCACAATAATTTATCAGAATTATTAGAGGAGATATCATAGATTATTCACAAATTTCCATTATAATGGAATCGTCGGGCTAAAGTAGACTTTCAGTGCAATGTCCACGGTCAGCCGGCGCGTTTGTTCCCTTGGCAGGAGCAGTCCGATTATTGTGACATGGCAAGGAGGAATACCATGGCCAAAACCGTAGTTTTTGTCACCAATCAGTACAGTTGTGACAGGATTATTTATGCAGCCCGAATTGTGGCGGAGGAAACCAAAACCGAGCTGAACATCATAGAAATCCTGGATTCCGAATACGAGCTGAATCCCCAAGCCATCGATTACCTCTACAATCTGGCAAAAGCGGTTGGGGCGACGATGCGTATCGTTTTCACCGGTGACAAACTGGCGGTTATGCGGGAAGAAATTGCACAGTATGATTGTTCCGCGGTGGTAACTGGCATGCCCAGCTCTCACGACAGCGTACTGTACGATTTGTGGAAGGAATTCCCCAACAAGCAGTTCCACACGGTGGATGTCAGTGGAGAGCTGGTGGATGTGGCCTGTAACCGCTACGCTACGGCATAGTTTAGATTTTCAAACCGGGCAGAGGTTCTGCCCGGTTATTTTTTTGCCGAAAAACGATGGCTTCCGTCCCTCTTTCACTCATTTTTTTGGCGCGCATATATTGTATTACATAAGAAAACGCCAAAAGGGAAAGAGGATATACATATGATTACGGTACTGGTTTACAACAATCAGACCGGCCGGATGGAGCGCTATCATCGGGAGCTTTATCAGGCCATGCCCTATGTGGAGGGCAATACGTTGACGGTGAGAGAATTTCGAGGCAAATCCAAATCCAACATTATCTGGACCGACCGCAGAGCCATGTATGCGTGGAACCGGACCCGCTCCGCTTGGGGCAAACCCATTTATGTGGGGTATGCCTTCCGCCGCATCGGGGAAGGGGGACACGCCGACCAATCCCAACACTACGCCGGAATGGCCTTTGACGTTGCGCAAAACCTGGACAATGCCCAGCGCAATCAGCTGCGGAACCTGGCTCAAAGCCTGGGAGTTTGGGGGTATGTGGAACCCGCTTCCCTGACTCCCACTTGGGTCCACATGGACAGAAGGCTGGGCCCGCCGGCCTGCTCCGCCGGGTACCCTCTGCTGCGGGAAGGAATGCGGGGCGTGTATGTAGCCACCCTTCAGGACGCCCTGCAAACCATCGGCATCGCCAATGTGTCCATCGACGGCGTATTCGGCCCCAAAACCCGCAGCGCCGTCCAGGCGTTCCAGAGGAAAAACGGCCTGACTGCCGACGGCATTGTGGGATGCGCCACCTGGACCGCCCTGACGGCCCAGGCCAACAATTACTACCGTGACCGCGGAATACCGCTGCCCGGCGCCGTCGATGGTTGAAATCGTACATAGAACTGTAACTGCCCACACCAGTGAGAGAAAAGACATACAGCCTCCCGGCGAGCCTCTTGTCATCTTCGGCAGGAGGCTCGCTGCGTGTTTGGAGCTTTTGTAAAAAACGCCGGAGGGTTACAAATGCTTTGGCAGGCAAATGACCATCACCGGTTCCGATGGTCGGATGTTTAGCGCCCTCACAAGGCAAGCCGAATCAGGCCCTTTTGGGACTTGTACATGCCGCCGGAGCGCGCGTTAATCGCCATAGGGGAAATGAACGTCATACAGGCGGTATTTTCGGGTGTAGTCCTTACTTTGCTCGCTGCGGACCACCGTTGCCCGGTTGCGGTTTAGCAGCTCCACTATATCGTAGACGTCAATCCAAAGCTGGGTGGGTGCGTCTTTTTTGGATTCGTCAAACACCAGCTGCATACCAAAATGCAGGTGGGGAATCTTCATGCCGTTGACATTTTCCTTGGTGGAGTAGCCGGTCATCCCCATATAGCCGATGACGTCCCCCGCCTGCACCGGCATGCCCTTCTCCAGATGCTCCGGCCAGGGATGGTCCTTTCGCAGATGGGCGTAGTAGTAATAGCGCAGCCGGTCAAAGCTGCGAATACCCACCCGCCAGCCTCCATACTGGTTCCAGCCCAATTCTTCGATGATGCCGCCCTCCACCGCAATGATGGGAGTGCCCACCGAGCCGCAGAGGTCGTTGCCGAAATGGGGGCGCCGGTATCCGTAGTTGCGGGCAGTTCCAAAGTCTCGAAAATGGCTGAAGCTGTAGCCGGCGGCAATGGGGGAGTAGGCTTTGAGTCCGTACTGCTCCCGCAGCACCACTTGGTCGGGCTTTTCCTTGTTGGGAACCTCCCGCTGGTGCACCCCCAAAAAATTGCCCAGTACGGTGTGGTAAGCGGTGTAATAGTAGTCGTAATTCTGGTAGCCTTTCAGAATCTCCTCCGGCGTCTCTCCTTCTTTCAGGCGGGAAACCACCTTGTCCATTTCCCTGGCTTTGTAACGGCTCCAGTCTCCGCCGTAGCGGGTCCCCAAAATGGCAAGGATGGCAATCCAGTCCAGGTGCATTTCCTCTCCGTAGGTTTTGATATCGTAATCCATGGCCCTGCTCATGGCAGACGCCGGAATGGTAAAGTCCACCCATTTGATGTTGACAGGGCGCCGCTCCGGTTCCGCGGCATGGGCGCCCACCGAAAACACCAGCAGAAAACACAGGATCAAAGCCGTCAATCGGACAGGCATACTATCCCTCCAAGACTTTTTCTTCAGGTTTTAGTTATATGAAAAAGCTTGGACGAAAAACATGTAATTGTTGGTGAACAAAAAACGCCCCGGCATTTCCGGGACGTTTTCTATTATTATTTATGTATCCATCGAAGCTGTAAAACCCCAGCGGCTAACAGCCCCTTAAGCAAGCTTACATGGCAACCCGAGGCTGTGGCGCCGGCTGAGGTTGAGGAGCTTCCTCCGCTGTATCCGCAGAATCCCCTGCGCCGTCGGCTGCCGGCTCCTCATAGTCGATGGGTTCTTCCGGCAGGGCGTCTTCCTCTAAGGGCGCCCCTCCCTCAAAGATTCCCACTTCGTCGTCGGGGCCTTCCATGCCGGGCTCCATATCCGGTTCCATGCCTGGCTCGTAATAGCCGGGGTCCATTCCCATATCTCCGGTATCCTGCTGGGGAGAATAGAAAATGGCGAACAAAATGCAGCAAATGCCGATGAGAATGCTGGCGGAATAGAGAATGCGCTGGCGGGTATTGAGAATCGAGCGAATCTGCCCGGATTCCTTTTTGATTTTGTATTTTCCCACGAAAATCCCCACCAGGCAGCCCAGAACGACAGCGGGAAGAAGGGTGAGAAGCAACAGCTTGACGATATTCATAAAAACCTCCAAGAAAGGGGCAGTGCCCCAATGATGTTCCAGCTAATCAGTGGGCGAAACCGGCACTGTTTGCTGCATTGAGGCACCAGAAAACTGGAAAGATTATTGCGGACGATTAATAGTTGACCTTGTGGATTTCAAAATAGGCCTGAGGATGGCTGCAGACCGGGCACTTGGCGGGAGCTTCGGTTCCCTCGTAGACATGGCCGCAATTGGTGCAAATCCAGAACACCTTTTCCTCTCTCTTGAACACCTTGTTCTGCTCGATGTTCTGCAGCAGGGTGAGGTAACGCTCCTCGTGGCGCTTTTCGATGGCGGCTACCGCGCGGAACAGACGGGCGATGTCGGTAAAGCCTTCTTCTTCGGCTTCCTTGGCCATGTTGGCGTACATCTCTTCCCACTCGTAGTGCTCGCCTTTGGCAGCGTCCACCAGGTTGTCGGAAGTGGTTCCAATATCGCCGCCGTGGAGCAGCTTAAACCAAATCTTGGCGTGCTCTTTTTCGTTGTTGGCGGTTTCTTCAAAAATGTTGGCGATTTGGATATAACCTTCTTTTCTGGCCTTGGAGGCGTAGTAGGTGTACTTGTTGCGGGCCTGGGATTCGCCGGAAAAAGCGTCCATCAAGTTCTTTTCGGTTTTGGTTCCTTTCAGATTCATCATGCGCACCTCTCTTTTGGTAGTCTTTGTTTAACAACAGTATACTATATTAAATTGGCCCAGTCTAGCGAAATTTAGGAATAAACAGTAGAAATTTCCAAAAAGTGTTTGAGCATTTTGGAAAGGGACTGATTCCAGAAAATCCAGTTGTGGTCGCCCTCCCACTCCTGGAAGGTAAAATCCAGGGGAAGAGCTTCCATCTGCGCTGCAAAATCGCGGTTGACGGCATACAGGTCGTCGGAGGTTCCGCAGCTGCAATAAATGCGGGGTTGCTGCGAAGGCGGCAGTTGAGCTACCTTTTGGGCGAGAGCCACCAAATCGTTTTCCGGCAGCAGGGGGGTGTCCTCCCCCAAAACCCCTTGGATTTCCTTCAGCAACCAGGGCTTTGTGGATACCACATCCAGCACATAGGGGATGCTGAGGGCGCCGGAAAAGCTGGCGCAGGCTCCGTAAATTTCCGGGTGGGTAAGCCCGCATTTTAACGCTCCAAACCCTCCCATGGAAAGCCCGGCGATGATGGTGTCCTCCCGCCTGTGACTGACGTTCAACGTGCGAGATACAAACTGCGGCAGCTCCTGGGTGATATAGGAAAAATAGCTGTTGCCATGAACCATATCACAGTAAAAGCTGCGCTGTACCTCCGGCATCACCACCACTACGTTTTGGTCTTGCAGCATCAGCTCCAGGTTGGAGTGCCGATGCCAGCTACTGGCATTTTGCCCAAGTCCGTGCAGAAGATACATCACTTTGCAGGGAGATTCTCCACGGTACCGGTCCTGGGGCAGCATCAGAACCACCTGGGTTTCCATCCCAAGGGTTTCGGAGCGAAGATTGCCAACAAACAAAGCCAATGGTATCCGACCTTTCGTGGAGGTTACTGGTAGAGAGGATATTTCTTAAGCAGTTCGGTGACGGTGGCGCGGACCGAGTCGGCGTTGCCGGCAAAGTCCACGGCTACTTTGTAAATGCAGTCGGCGATGACTTTCATTTCCTCGGTGCCCAGTCCCCGGGTGGTGACGGCCGGTGTGCCGATGCGGATGCCGCTGGTCACAAAGGGGCTGCGCTGCTCGTTGGGGATGGAGTTCTTGTTGACGGTGATATATACTTCATCCAGCATGTGCTCAAAGTCCTTGCCGGTGAGGTTCATCCGGGTCAGATCCACCAGCATCAGGTGGTTGTCGGTTCCGCCGGACACCAGGTCAAAGCCCCTGTCCATCAACGCCTGGGCAAGCGTCTTGCTGTTGTTGACAACAGCCTGCTGATAGGCTTTGAAGTCGCTGCTCAGCACTTCGCCAAAGCCCACCGCCTTGGCGGCGATGATGTGCATCAAAGGACCGCCCTGGGTGCCGGGGAAAACGGCCTTGTCGATTTTCTTGGCAATTTCCGGATCGTTGCAGAGAATGAGTCCGCCCCGAATGCCCCGCAGGGTCTTGTGGGTGGTGGTGGTGACCACGTCGGCATAGGGAACGGGGGAGGGGTGCAGCCCGGCGGCCACAAGCCCTGCGATGTGGGCCATGTCCACCATGAGGTAAGCCCCTACTTCCTTGGCAATTTCGGCAAACTTTTCAAAATCGATGATGCGGGGGTATGCGCTGGCGCCGGCCACAATCAGCCTGGGACGGTGCTCCTTGGCCAGGGCGCGGACGACGTCGTAATCAATGCGGTGGGTTTGGCTGTCCACCCCGTAGGCGACAAAGCGGTAGAGCTTGCCGGAAAAGTTGACGGGGGAACCGTGGGTAAGATGTCCTCCCTGAGCTAAGTTCATACCCAGCACCGTATCGCCGGGATTTAGCAAGGCACTGTAGGCAGCTTCGTTGGCTTGAGCGCCGGAATGGGGCTGAACATTGGCAAAAGAGGCCCCGAAGATTTTCTTGGCCCGCTCGATGGCGATGTCCTCCACAATATCCACGCACTGGCATCCGCCGTAATAGCGCTTGCCCGGATACCCTTCGGCGTACTTGTTGGTCAGAATGCTGCCAGCCGCAGCCAAAACGGCGGGAGACACAATGTTTTCGCTGGCAATCAGCTCCAGATTGCGGCGCTGACGGTCCAGCTCCAACTGCATGGCGTCCCCCACTTCCTTATCATGTGCCTTAATGTAACCCAGGGAATCTAACAAATCTGCATACATTACGGTTCCTCACCTTTCTGGTCATTTTGAGATGGATTGCAAATATATCGATTAATGACAAACGCAACGACAATGCCAAACAAAGTGTCCAGCAAACGGTTGACACTGTAAATAAAAGGCTGTTGGGAGCTCTGTTCCAGCAAGATAATCAGCAGAACGATGCAGCTGATGACCACCGCCTGGGGTTTGTGAATTACATTGCAAAACCAGATGATTAAAATAATCCCCAATGGCGCAAATAGCAAAATAAGGGATTGGACTCCCAACGCTTGCTTGCAGTACAGCAACAGCATGCCGATGAGAGCACCTGCGCTGGTTCCTAACAGGCGGTTGAGCCCGTTGGCAAGGGTTTTCTCTACGCTGTCCTGCATGCAGATGATGGCGGCCGTGGCCGCCAGCAGGACCGTGTCGCGGTGGAGCAGCTGGTAGCACAGGAGCACCACAAACACCGCAAGGGCGGTTTTGATGTTGCGCATTCCAATGGGATACAAAAAGTTTTCTTTCTTTTCCATCACACTTACTTTCCGGGGTACTCTTCCAGCAGCATCGGATATACAGTTTTTGCTGCTGGAATATTTGCCCATTGTTTTATTATAGTACCTTTTCCGCAAAACCGTCAAGGGTTGTCCGGGAAAGCTTTGCAACAGCCTGGGAAATGTGTATAATATGATTGTTATTTCAATTCATGAGCTGCGGCGGAAAGGTGGGAAGGCTGTGAAAAGCAGACTGTTGGCGGTCTTTTGCCTGTTTGTACTGCTTTGCGCCTGCACCCCTGTCCCCACCAATCAGGGAAGGGTATGGCAGATGTACGGCACCAACGTAAATTCCGTTCCCGATACCACCCTGCCTCCCCGAGGCGATACCCGGGAGATGGCGTTTGTCATCTCAAAGGATGCCTCCGAGATTCTTCGGGCGGCGGCTGCTTACTTTTGCAAGGAGCTGGGAGACATCAGCCAGGGCTCCATCCAAATGGCGGTGATAGAAAGCGAATCGCCCCAAAACCTGCTGCTGAATGGCGAGGTCCAGGTTGGCTTTTTGGACCAAAAAGGGCAGATGAGCTTTTCCAGACCCTTGCAAGCGACGGCCTCCTCTTTTCTATACACCGGTTACCGGAATTTTACCATGCGGGCCAACGCGTCCGAACCCCTTTCCCTATTGGGACGCTCCTTAAAAGAGGAGGGCTTGATTCCTCTGGCGGCCTTTTATCAGGGAACCCGGCATTTTGTGACGGATTTTCCGGTCACCAACTACCTGCATTTGGATGGCGCTACCTTGGCGGTAGGGGAGGACCCGGAGCTGCAGCAAGCGCTGGAAAGGCTCGGAGTTCAAACCATCACCACCTCCACCCTGCAGGAAACATTAAAGCTTTATGAAGACGACGAGATATCGGGCCTGGAGGTTACCCTGGAGGAGCTGGCCGCCCTGTCGGAGCTTCCCAAAGATTCCTACTTGTTGCTTTGCGGACACCATACGGTTCCGGTATGGCTGCTGGCCCGCGCCGACTTTTTGGACAGCCTTTCGCCGGCCCAGCAGGCGGGAATTCAGGAGCTTTGCGCCTATCTGTTCAATTTCATCGACGACCGGCAGGTGGAACGGGAGCAGCAGCTTCTCAACGAAATCGGTATTCCCGGCCTGAGCATGATCACCGACTTTTCCAATGTGCGCAACCGGGTGTTCAATACCCTGGAGCCGTTGAGCAGCGATGCCCTCGCTTCCGAGGTAGTGGCCCGGGATTTGGTGAACATCATGCGCCGCATCACCTAAGCTATTATACATTTAATATTGTTAAGAAGGGACGAGCATCACGGTCCCTGGGAGGATTCCAATGATGAGCAAACCGCTGGCAGACCGGCTGAGGCCCCAGACGTTGGATGAAGTTGTGGGCCAGAAGGAGCTGATAGGCCCCGGTTCCTTGCTGCGCAAAGTGGTGGAAAGCGGCCGGGTGCCCAATTTAATTTTCTACGGCCCTTCCGGCGTGGGAAAGACTACGGTGGCCCGGATTATCGCCGGCTCGGTGGGGAAAAAGCTTCACAAGCTCAACGGCACCACCGCCTCCACCGCCGACATTCGGGCGGTGCTGGAAGAGCTGGACACCATCGAAGGGCGCAACGGGGTGATCCTCTATCTGGACGAAATCCAGTATTTGAATAAGAAGCAGCAGCAGACGCTGTTGGAATACATCGAGACGGGGGAGATTACCCTCATCGCCTCCACAACCGAAAACCCCTATTTTTACATTTACAACGCCATCCTCAGCCGTTCCACCGTCTTTGAATTCAAGCCGGTGGAACCCGAGGAAGTGGAAAAGGCCATTCGCCGGGCGCTGGACATTTTGGGCAAGGAGTCGGGGGAGATCCCTCAAATTGACGATGAGGTGCTCCACTATCTGGCGGTCACCTGCGGCGGCGATGTGCGAAAAGCTCTCGGCGCCACCGAACTGTGCTGGCTGGCGGCCACCTCCAGGGACGGGGTCCGCACCATCCGAATGGAGGACGCCAAACAGGTCAGCCAGCGCAGCAATATGCGGTATGACCGGGATGGCGACGAGCACTATGACATTCTTTCCGCTTTTCAGAAATCCATTCGCGGCTCCGATGAAAATGCCGCCCTTCATTATTTGGCGCGCCTGCTTTCGGCGGGGGATTTGCTGTCGGCTTGCCGCCGGCTGCTGGTCATCGCCGCCGAGGACATCGGCCTTGCCTATCCCCAGGCCATCACCATCGTCAAGTCCTGCGTGGACGCGGCCCTTCAGCTTGGCCTGCCAGAAGCCCAGCTTCCCCTGGCCGAGGCGGTGGTGTTGCTGGCAACCGCCCCCAAATCCAACTCCTGCGCCAAAGCCATCTGGGCCGCCATGGACGATATCAAAAACGCTGAAATAGGCTCCGTTCCCATGACGCTGCGGGACACCCATTACAGCGGCGCCCAAAAGTTGGGCAGGGGAGGGTACCGGTACCCCCACGATTATCCCAACCACTATGTGGAGCAGCAGTATCTGCCCGATGCGCTGGCAGGCAGAGTGTACTACGAGTTCGGGGACAATAAAAACGAGCAGGCGGCCAAAGCTTACCGGGAAAAAATCACCGGCAGGAAGCTAGAGAAATAATAATCGGAGTAACCCAATTCTTATAATTTTGTGATAAAAGAGGCGTGTGAATTCACACGCCTCTTTTATCACAAAAACGTCGGTGCCGTGACAGCGGTTGTATTGCTCTGTACCTTCTGCACCTGGAACTGAACAACTTACTCTTTATCTCCCAAAAAGGTGAAGGTGCTGACATGGAAGATGCCCATATCCGTCACACGAATTTCCGGCAGGACGGGCAAAGCCAAGAAGCTCAACGTTACCAGAGGGTCGATGTCGTGGGGGATGCCAGCCTGACAGAGCTGCTCCAGCATTTTCTCCAACTGAGGGAGAAATTCCTCTGCCGGCAGGTCGGTCATCAGCCCGTAGGCGGGCAGGCGAAGGGAGGCGGTCACCTTGCCCTTCTGCACCAGAGCCACGCCGCCCTGTATCCGTTCCAGTTCCCGAATGGCCACCAGCATGTCCTCGTCGTTGGTGCCCACCACAATCAGGTTGTGGGAGTCATGTCCCACCGTGGTGGCGACGGCGCCGTCTCGCAGTCCGTAGCCTGCCAGCAACCCCACCCCCACGTTTCCGGTGGCGTGGTGCCGCTCCAACACGGCCAGCTTGCAAAGCTGACCCTGTTCCAGTTGGCGCAGTGTTTCTTCCTGAGACAACAGCAGCTTACGGGTGACTATCTGTCCGCCCAGTACCTCCACCACGGGGAAGGGGTCCAAAGAGGGCAGAGCCAAATCCTTTTGTTGAACGGGAGCCAGATTCACCGATTTGGGGAACGAGCCGGTTCCGGTGTTTGCCGCCACCTGGTCCGGGTCCACCGGGACGCCGTCTTTGTAAACAGCCTGAACCGAGACTTCTTCCAGGTTGTCCAGCACCACCAAGTCGGCCCGGTAACCGGGAGCGACGGCCCCCAAATCGTAAAGCCGGAAGATTTGCGCCGCGTTGATGGTTGCCATCCGGTAAGCGTCCACCACCGGCAGCCCCAGCGAGATAGCCTTGCGCAGACAGTGGCGGATGCTGCCTTCCCGGCGAAGGTCCGCCAGATGCTTGTCGTCGGAACAGAAGGCGGCGAAGCGGGGGGAGATTCCCCTTTGGATAAAGCCGGACAAAATGGCCTCCAGATTGCGGGAAGCGCTGCCCTCCCGGACCAGGATGGCCTGACCAAGGCGCATCTTTTCCAATGCTTCCGCAAAGGTGGTGCTCTCGTGGTCGTTGCAAATGCCGGCCGCGACATAAGCACAAAGCTCCCGGCCAGTTAATCTGGGAGCGTGGCCGTCCACCACTCTTCCCTGAGCCATGGCCAGCTTTTCCATCTTATCGGTTTTGCAGGTCACCACTCCCGGATAATCCATCATTTCCCCCAGCCCCAGCACCCGGCTTTCTTCCAACAGGGGAGCCAAGTCGCTGGCGGAAAGAACAGCGCCCGCGTGCTCAAAGGGAGTGGCGGGAACGCAGGAGGGAAGCTGCACATAGTAGTTGATGGGCAACGATTGGGTGGATTCCAGCATAAATCGGATTCCCGCAATACCCGCCACGTTGGCAACCTCGTGGGGGTCGGTAATCAGGGTGGTGACGCCGTGGCGCAGCTCCTCGGCGCAGTAAGCGGGGGGAGTCACCATGGAGGATTCCACGTGACAATGGGAATTGATAAAACCGGGCACCAGATAGCGCCCGGCAAGGTCCACCACCTCGGCGGCATCGCTGTAGTTTCCTAGGGCGGCAATCCGTCCATCGGCAATGGCCACGTCCGTTTCGATGATTTCGCCTGTAAATACATTGAATACCCGGGCGTTTTTCAGAATGCAATCTGCAGGCTCTTTGCCTGTTGCCACCCGGATTAATCTTTGATTCATTTGACCACGTCCGCCTTTCGCAGTATAGTGCAATTGCATTTTAGCTATCTTATCACAACGCCCTATAAAAAGGCAATCTTTTCATTTAAAGAGAATGAAAGAAAATCATAAATTTATTTTGGGAAAAAATCTCTTTCTTTAGTTGACAAGGTGGAAGGTTGATGCTATAATAAATTTCGCTGCGCTGGTGTAGCTCAGTTGGTAGAGCAGCTGATTTGTAATCAGCAGGTCGGGGGTTCGAGTCCGTCCACCAGCTCCACCGCTGGGTAAAGCACAGCGGACTTGGCTGAAAGTCATGGGAGATTTCCCGAGTGGCCAAAGGGGGCAGACTGTAAATCTGTTGGCATTGCCTTCGGTGGTTCGAATCCACCATCTCCCACCAAAACGAGGAGCCTGTGAATCCACAGGCTCCTCGTTGTTTTATATCAAAAAATAGAGCGAAAGAGGTCGAATCAGAGCATTCGGCCTCTATTTTATTGATTCGACTATTATCGACGGAATAGACAAAATACACCATCCAAAATCACCCAAAAGAGTGACGAAAATTATAAGCCTGGCCACTATAATTTAATATGTATGTTTGTGTTCGTAATTGGGGGGTTAGAAGTGGGATATTTAAGGTCTGTTACCCCGCTTAACGGGTATCGATTATTTATGGAGCTGACCTCAGGCAGTGTAGCCATCGTCGATTTGTCCAACAAGTTGGAAACCGCGCGCTTCTATAGTCTCCGGGATGAAAACCTGTTCAAAACGGCCATCACCGACGGTGATTATGTGATCTGGGGAAACGGAGAAGTCCAGGTTACAACCAAAGAACTAATCAATGTTCTGCTACTGGGCAACGGAAATGTCGGAGGTGATGAGCATGCAAAATTATGAGAAAATCATCGAACTGCTCAAGGAGCAGAAATATACGCAGGCAACCGCTCTGTTAAGCAAATTCTGTGTCAGCTATATGGACGAGCAGGCTTTTGCGCAGCTGGAGGAATGTCTTGCCCAAATTCCCGACGAAGTCAAGCGCAAGTCGGGGCAGCTGTGCTTTTTGCAAGTTTCCGTGGAACTGCGCCGTGGCCGCACGCGCCCCGCGCGCCAGTGGTATTCCCAGTTGGTGGCCCTGCGCGACGCCTGTAAGGAAGGCTCCCGGGAACGGGCGCAGCTGGCGCAGCTTATCTGTATTGCCGGCATGATGATGCCCCAAACCGATAACGCCCAGCTGCTTTTGCTTCTTTCCGTCATGCATAACGAAATGGTGACCTATAAAGTTCCGCCCATACAGATTTCGCTTACCATGCGCAGGCCCAGCGTGCTGCGGGGCGCCAAGGACCTTTCGGAATGGGGGCGCAACTACCGCGCCGTGGCCAGCATCGTCAAGCCGCTTCTTCCCTCCCTGATGTTGGAGAGCGGGGAAGGGGCGTGTGCTGCGGGAATCGCCGAGCTGTTGTACGAAAAAAATCAGCTCAACGACGCCTCCATGACGGTGGCGGCGGCCCTTTCGGATGAAAACATCGAAATTGCCTTTGCCGGATACGCGCAACTGGCCCTTATCGCCCGCCTGGACGGCACCTCCGCGCGGGCTGATGAGATTCTCGCCACTCTGGGGCGGCTGCTGGAAGAGAAAAACGCCACCGAATTGATGCCCACTTACCGCGCCCTGTGCACCCGGTTTGACATCCACTTCGGCCGGTTGGAAAAGGTGCGCACATGGCTGGATGAAAGCACCCTGGTAGGCTTGGGCGATTGCCGGCTTTCCAATGTCTACGAGCTCATCACCCGGGCCCAGGCGCTCATCGCCCTTTCCCAGTGCCGCGAGGCAATTACCTTGCTGGAAAGCCTGTTGCTGCTGTTGCGCACCGATTTTCGCCCCCTGGACACCATTGAATGTCTGGCGCACAGCGCCGTTGCCTGCGAACTGTTGGGCAGCCGCGACCTTGCTATGGACAAACTGGAGGAGGCGCTGACGCTGGCGGAGCCCTACCGCTATATCCGCGTCATTGCGGACTGCGGCCGGGCGATGTTCCAGTTGCTCACCCAGTTTGCCAAAGATAGCGCCCGCAGCGGCGGCATTTCGGAACGGTATTTGAGCGAGGTAACCGAAGCGGCTAAAACCTATTCCATGCTATACCCCAAGCTGTACAGCCAGGAATCGCTGCCGGAGGACAATGCCTACACGCCTGATCTGACCTCTACGGAGCTGCAGATTTTGCAGATGATCAGCGAAGGCAAAACCGCCCGCGCCATCAGCGAGCAGCTTGGCATCAAGCCCACCACCGTGAAGTTCCACACCGCCAATATCTTTGAAAAGCTGGCGGTCACCAACCGGGTGGAAGCCGTCAACGCTGCAAAAAAATTTAAAATTTTATGAAAACCCATACTTTAGTACAGTAGCAATTCCAAATTTTACTATTGCCCGGCCAGGGCATCCGGGTATGGGGCAGCAGAACCTGCTCTTCCAACAGCCTGTGGAAGTATGTCAACGTACGCCGTCTGTTCATCTTCCTGGAAGAAACCATCAAGGCCCAAACCAGCTGGGCTGTGTTCGAACCCAATGACGAGGTGCTGTGGCTCCGCGTCCAGCGCACCATCGCCGCCTTCCTGCGCGATATGTACCGTGCCGGCGCGCTGGTTGGCTCCACCGAAGAAGAGGCCTTCTTCGTCAACATCGGCCACGACACCATGACGCAGCAGGATATCCTCAACGGCAAACTCATCTGCGCCATCGGCGTTGCACCCAGCCGTCCTGCTGAATTTGTCATCTTCCGCATCACCCAGAATATGCGCGAAGGCTAATGCATGGTTTTCCCCAACTAAATCGAAAGGATGAGCTAAACGATGGCAGTAAATACATACCCCTTTAAAAAGTATAACTACCGGGTGGAGATTGACAGCATCGACGTTGCGGCATTCTCCGAGGTAAGCGGTTTCGACGCTTCGGTAGACGTCATTGAGTACCGCGAAGGTACCGACCCCATCAACTCCCCCAGAAAGATGCCGGGCCTGACCAAGTACGGCAACGTCACCCTGAAGTGGGGCATGAGCGAGAGCATGTCCTTCTATGAATGGGTGGCCGGCATTTCCAACGGTTCCAAGTCCGCTCCCGAGGACCGGGTGCAGGATGTGACCATCTACCTGCAGGACGACCAGCACAACGATATCGCCAGCTGGACCCTGATTAACGCATGGCCCTGCAAATACACCGCCCCCGACTTAACGCCACCTCCAGCGAAATCGCCTTTGAAAGCGTGGAGCTTGCGTTCGAAGAGATGAGAAGAGAGCAGTAATTGTCCCTGACTAGGCCGGCGCGGGGAATTTCCCCGCGCCGGAATAAAACAAGCAGAAAGGAGCTCTCCCAATGGAGGACTTTGTCACCGAATATGAATTCGACCTGCCTCTGGGCTATGTGGATGCCAACGGAACGGTACATAAGCACGGCGTCATGAGACTGGCCACCGCCGCCGACGAAATTCTGCCGCTGCGGGACCCTCGGGTGGTGCAAAATCCCGGTTATCTCACCATCATCCTGCTTTCCCGCGTCATCGTATCCTTGGGGACGCTGCCAAAAATTGACCCCCGCGTGGTCGAAAAGTTCTTCTCCGCCGACCTTGCCTTTTTGCAGAGCATGTACCAGCAAATCAACGCCATAGAACCCATCAAAAATACCTGTGTCTGCCCCGAATGTGGGTGCAAGTTTGAGCAGCCCGTAAATTTTACGCAGGCGGGATAACGGTTTACCCCGAAAAGGAGCTGTACAAGGAGATTGCCTTTATCTCGTACTACTTCCATTGGGATTTTCAAACCGTTATAACGCTGGACCACAAAACACGGCGCAGGTTTTGCGCAGAGATTTCCGATATCCATAAGGAACTGAACAACACACCTAAAAATATTTTTGAGGTTTAGTCCGTAAACCTTACCTGGAAAAACCGGAAAGGCATGACGTTATGAGTTTCTTAAATATGTTGTTAGACCTTCATCCGGAACCAATACCGACCTATAAATTCAAGGTTTATATGCAGCTAATGTGCCTTGGATTTTCCAAAATTACCAATATTGTGCGGGCTGTGGAAACCGAGCCACTCAACGAGGGCGGAGTCAACGACCGGGTATACAGCCTGGTGCGCCCCTGCACCCAGGAGAAAACCCTGGTGATGGAACGCGGCGTGGCAGAGCGCGGTATTGTCACCAAGCTGCTGAGCTCACAGTTTAACGTGGGCAGACGCATTTCCTCCGACGTCTATATTACGGTTCATAGACGGGACGGCAGCGTGGGCAAGATTTTTGAGGTTCACGGTGCGGTGGTAAAGAAGGTGTCGTTCGGTCCCCTCGATTCCATGAGCGGCCAGGTGCTTATTCAAACCTACGAGCTCTCGTACGAAACTATTGAAGAATGCGACATCAGTGCCGCACTCATCGGGGGAGCCGAAAGATTGTTGGGCATCAACCCATTCTTGTAATGGATGATCATAGGATAGAAAAGCGGTGAGACAACGTGCTGCTAACTGTGAATACCGATCTTAGCCGGTCCATCATCGCCCGGTACATGAACGTTCTGCCCAATATTGGTACCGAGGCTCAGATGGTTCTTCTCAAATTCGCGGCCGACGGCCAGTCGGAGCAGCGCGATGTGCAGCCGGTAATCCGCCAGAATATCCAGAACATCTGGCATGTCCACAACTGCATTGAGCAGAACACTCTGCTGAACGTTCGGTTGGGGCTGCAGTTTATCATCCGCTTTGCGGGAGCCGCCTCGGAATACGCCACCATACAGCTCCGCAATGTAACCCAAACCGAGCGCTTAGTTTCGATGATCACCAAGGGAGCGAAGGTGGTGCTAGAAAAAAGCGCGCCGCCATCCCTTATCCACGGGACTTTTCCCCGGGCGGAAACAGTGCTTCCGCAAAAAAGCGAAGCGCCTGCTCCCATTTTGCCGCAAAAGGTGTGGACCAGCCGCCATACCACCCAGCTGCTTACCTATCTGGAGCAGACGGTGGCCCAAGCAACCCCTGCCCCCGCCATGCAGGGAAAGTCTGCCGCAAAAGAGGTACCCACGCCCGCAAGCCCAAAGCAGCTTTCTCAAAAAGCTGAAAATGGCACTTCCCAAAAGCCGAAAAAGGCAGAAATAGCCATTCCTCAGACGATAGAAGAAGCTGCTCCAACGAGAAAAGAACAGAGCACTCCCGGAAGGGAAGAAAAGGGCCCTTCCGCCCACATCCATCGGGTGAACATCCTGCCGCAGAGTATGCAGCTTATTTCCCGCGCCAGTTTGCTTGGCGGGATTTCCCAGGCTGCTTTACAGCGGCAGAGTGTCCAACAGGCTGTCAGCCCTGTGCAGCCGCAGTTGTTTACCCCTTCTTCTCTGGAGCCGTTAGCGGTTACCCCACCGGACTTGACGCGGCAAGCCGCGGTTTTTCCGCAGGCTGGTCAGGAAAGGCAACCTTCCAAGGTCTCTAAAATCATAAGCCAACCTGCTCAACCCTTCAGAACCACACAGACTCCGCAGGCACAAACTCCGACGGAGAAGTCCCCCTTGGCAAAAACTCCGGTCACGCAGCCGGAGGGGTCTTTTGCGCCCCAGTCCCTGGTTCACGCCCAGACGAGCCCTTCCGGAGATGATACCCCAACAAAGCAAACGACTCAAAAGCCGCAGGAACTTGGCAAGCCCACAAAGGCCGAGGCACCCCAACAGACGTTATCTTTGAAGCGGGCACCCTTTGTCCCGAAAAAGACAGAGGAGAAGGAAGGACAACCGCTGCCTGCCCGGCAGCAACCCACCGCCGTCTCTGTATCGGAGGCTATGTTGCCGCCGGCGATGCGCCTGCACGCGGAACCGGCCGCCTCCCGGCCCATGCCTTCCGAAATAACCGGCGGAGCTACTGCTCCTAACTTTCGTACCATCTCCATGACCCAGGGGATCTCACCCTTGGTGCAAATATCTCGGACGCAACCGTTGCGACCATATGCGCCGGTATCGGCTGCGCCCGCTCAACCGGCATCTACCGCTTCCAAAAGGGCAGGGGAGGGGAATCGACAGCCGCTACCCGCCCGGCAGCAACCTACTACCCCTGTATCGAAGGCTATGTTGCCGCCGGCTATGCGCCTGCATGCGGAACAAGCCGCCTTCCAGTCCGCACCTTCGACAACATCCGGCGAAACCGTCCCCCCGAACTTCCTGCCTGTTACAATGACCCGAGGGATTTCAACGTTCAACCCCTTGGCGCCGACTTCTCAAGCGCAACCGTCGCAACCATTTGCGCTGACATCCCCTACTCAGTGGTTATCCGCTGCCCCGAAAAGGGCAGAGAAGCAGGCAAGGCAACCGCTGCCCGCACGGCAGCAGCCTACCACCCCTGTATCGGAGGCGTTTTTGCCGCCGGCTATGCGCCTGCACGCGGAACAAACCGCTGCTCAGTCCACGCCTTCAGAAATAGCCGGTGAAAATGCCCCTCATTTTCGTCCCATTTCCATGACACAGGGAATACCAACCATAAGCCCTTTGGTGCAGGCGCCTAAGGCTCAGCTGCCTCAGCCCTTTCAGCCGGCGTCCACAACCTTCATGACTCCTTCCACGGCGTCTGTACGTGCCCAGGCTGCGCCGCCCCAAACCCTACTTCCAGCCGCACCGATGGTTCCAAACACGGGCAATGTTTCCTCCGCGTTTTCCCTTGGCGGGGAAGCGACGTTTGCCTCCGCTTCCTTTACCCCCGTTCAAGCCGTTCACCGCGCCGCTATGCAATCTCCTTCTTCACGTGCAGAGGACGACGACAGTCTGGACATTCCCACCATCATTCAATCCGCAAAAACGGTACAGGGTGAAACAAAAACCGAAACCGTTACCAACAACATATCGATTAATGCTCCCCAGACCATTACCACCTCCGCCAATCAGCAGGCAGCCATGGAGGCTGTCGCACTTCATATAGAAAGCGAAGTCAACCGACTTTCCGACGCAATTTACCGCAAGCTGGAGCAGCGTTTCCGCTCCGAAAAGATGCGCCGAGGGTTGTGGTGAGTCAATCCCCGCGCAACTGCGTTTCCGCAAGAAAGGATGGCATAACTTATGGGTATCGGCGATTTGGCAAAAAAGGCACAAGGCCTCCTCCGCCCGGCCAAGCTGGAAAAAGCAAAGCTCTACCCGGTAAAAAAGGGATTGACCATGGGGTCACCCATTGAAGTGCAGTTCAATCCGGCGGAATACCAGATAACCCGCACCGCCACCATCAGCAAAAAGCATCCGGTGGGCCGCGACCCGGATATCAACAAGATGCAGGTGGCTACCGGCAACTTTGCCACCCTTGCCGTTTCCCTCTATTTTGACTCCATTACCGAGCTGGAAAACGGCGGCTTGCTCTCCCGACTTCCCAAGATGAGCGATTTCTTGGCAGGGGCCAAGAAGCCTGCGCCGGAAGTGTGCAAGGAGATGGCCACCATGCTCAAATACAACGAGCACCAGCACGCTCCGCTCAAGGTGCGCTTTGTGTGGGGCAAGCTGGACTTTATCGGCTATGTGGCAAGCTCCACCATCCGCTACAACATGTTTTCCTCCTCCGGCACGCCGGTGCGCGCCAAGCTGGATTTGCTCATCAGCGGCGAAGAAACCGACATACTGCAAAAGAAGATGCAGCGGACATTCAGCTCGCCCAACCGCACCAAAGAGCGCCTGCTGCCCGAAACCGACCAGTTGTGGATGCTGGCCAACCAGGAGTACGACGACCCATCCATGTGGAAGGTGATTGCCGAAGCCAACGGCATCCTCAACCCCCGCAAGATGGGGCGAGCCACCATTTTAAAGGTGCCCTCGATCAAATAATACGGCCATTTGACGCTGATATGCGACAAGATAAAGGATTGGTGAACCCATGGACTTAATGCTGCAAAGTACGTCCTACGCCACGCTGAAAAATAAATATCGTGACTTTGCGGCTCCCACCGTGCGCATTGAGGTAGAGGGAAAGGATTTAATCGAATCCTGTCACGCCGAAATCAGCAACGTGGAGGTGGACCTCACCTGTGAATACCCTGCTTCGGGCTGCAGCTTTGACGTGTCGGGCGAATATGTGTTTTCCAACAGCGACTTTGACCAAAAAGGAGCTGCCTCTCTGCTGGAGCTTGGAGCCAAGGTGACCGTTTCCTTGGGGTATATCGCCACCGAGATGGTGTTTTACGGGCTGATTACCGAAGTCACCTATCGCTTTGAGGAACACACCGCACCCTATATCCATGTGGAGTGCATGGATGCCAAATGTCTGCTAATGAAAACCCAGCGGTTGGAAATCTGCAAAGAAACCAGTATTTCTTCCGCCGTATCCGCGTTGCTGTCCTCGCAGCCGGTGGGCAGCTACCTCAAGGGCAAGAAGATTGAAGTCATGTCCAAGAACGACCAGCCCATTACCATCAACATGGAAAGCTGTTATGACTTTGTTGTGCGGCAGGCCCAGTATGCGGGCATGGAGTTTTTCATTCTCTGCGGCAAGGCGTATTTCCGCAAGCAGCCCACCGCCGGCCAGCCCATTATGACCCTTTCCTTCGGCCAGGGGCTCCTGGATGCCAGCCTGACGCTAAACGGCGCCGAATTGGTGGAGCAGGTCAAGGTGGTGGGCATCGACCCCACCACGGACAAAGAGGTTTCCGGCGTGGCCAAGGCGGTGGGCAAGTTCAGCAAGGGCTCCACCGCCAAGCAGATGATTTCCGGCACCCAGCGGGTCTACCTGGACGCAAGCTCTCAAACCGCGGAGCAGGCCAAAGCCCGCGCCACCACCCTGATGAACGGCATTCAGCACCGCTTTGGCCGGTTGGAATGCCGATGCGAGGGATTGCCGGATTTGGTGCCCGGCCGTATGGTCAAGATAGCGGGGGTCATGGGCCTTGCCGATACCAACTACTACATCACCAATGTCCGCCACCGCGTGGATGAGAGCGGTTTTAACACCTACATAGAAGCGAGGATCGATCATCTATGAGCTCGATCGTAGATCTCCTGCGAACCAATGGCGAATTCGGTGCCGACACCGACTTTCTCAGCGTTGGCGGCTTTGTGCAGGGCGTCGTTGTGGACAACGGCGACAGTCAGCATGCCGGCAAGGTAAAGGTGGAGTTTACCTCGTGGGAAAAAGGAAAGAACATCTGCGAGTGGATGCCGGTGCTGCAGCCCTACGCGGGCAAAACCTACGGCAACTACTTTATCCCGGAAATTAACGATATTGTTTTGGTAGGCTTTATCGGCCCCGGCCTGAAGCGCCCCTTTGTGTTGGGGTCCTTCTTTCCGGCGGAAGCCCAGATGGCAAAAGACTCCTTCCACGCAAAGAATCAGACCCGCAAAATAAAAACCAAGGGCGGTATTGAGCTGACCCTTTCCGACGAATCGGGAAAGGAATCCATTACCGCCACCACCCCCAAAGGCCTGACCCTGACGGCGGGGGACGAAAAGCAGACCATCACCATATCCGATCAGAACAATAAAAACTGCATCAGCATCGATTGCCAGTCCGGCACCATACAGGTTACCGCCGGCACCAAAATTGTCCTGAAGGCGGGCAGCTGCGAAATTTCGCTGGACGGAAACTCCGGTGCTCTTAACATCAAGGGCAACCAGCTTACCATCAACGCCAGTCAAAAGGCGGATATTAAGGGCGGCCAGATGTTCAATGTGTCGGGCGGCGTGGTCAAGGTACAGGGCCAGCAAACCCTTGAGCTGAAAGGCTCCACCATGACGTCCGTCTCCGGCGGAATCGTAAAAATCAACTAACCGTTTGCGAACAGTCCAGATTGAAACGAGGTGCGGCTATGGCCGGTACAAAAGATTTTTTGGGGCGGGGATTTGCCTTTCCGCCGCGGGTGGATGCCGCCACCGGAAGGTTTGTGATGGTGGACGCGGAGGAGGATATCCGCCAGTCCATCTACATCATCCTCATGACGCGGAAGGGAGAACGCATGATGCTGCCCGAGTTCGGCAGCCGGATTCACGACTATGTGTTCGACCTGCCCGACCAGGCGGCTGAAAACCTGATTATCACCGAAGTGATCGACGCCCTCACCCTCTGGGAACCCCGCATCATTGACATCGAAGTGGAGCTGGACAGTTCCGATATTGCCAACGGCAAGGTCATCTTCAACGTCAGCTACACGGTGCGGGATACCAACAATCCCAACAACCTGGTGTTCCCGTACTACCTCTATGAGGGTGTGGGGGAGGATTAACCTTTTTCCCTTCCGATTTGTTCCTATTATCGTCGCCGCTTTTCCGGCGGGATGGAGGTAAGCATGGATAAAGCAAAGGCTGAACGGCATGCGGCTCTTGCCTCGCTAGCGCGCGCGTATGTGCCGGAGTGGAACTTTTCGCAGGAAAATCCTGAACCGGGTTCCGCGCTGGCCATGCTCATCGACGACATGCTTGGCGAAAGCGAAAAACGTCTTTCTCAGGCGATACATAAATACAAAATTCAATACCTCAATCTGTTCGACCGCTTAAAGGAAGAGCCGGTGGAATCGGCTAAAAGCTATGTGCGCTTTACACAGGTTTCGGGTATGGAACAGCCGGTCCATGTGCCCAAGGGCACCCGCCTGATTGCGGAGGACCCTCAGTCCTACCACCGGCTGATTTTTGAAACCGCCTATGCCATCACCACCACCTCGGCAAACCTTATAAGCGTCTGCGCCACCGATAAAAACAGCGACCGTATCGTGAGGCTGTTGGACCAATCCTCCGATTCGGAGGAAGCCCGCGGTTTTACCGCCTTTGGCCTGGAGGACGACAACGAGGCGGAGCATCGGCTGCTTCTTGGTTTTGACGGCGCCTTCGACGCCATGGACGGCCTTTCCATCGGACTGCGGGTGGAGGTTCCGGACGCTGAGCAGCGGGAACAGGCAATTTCCGCCCTGCTTTCCGAACAGGTGCGGTTCTCGATGCTGGAGCCTGACGGCGAGCGAGATTTTGAAAAGGTGGAGCGCCGCGGCGACTTAATCTGGCTTACCATGCCTCGCTATATCCCCATCAAAATCGATTTTAAGGGCAAGCCCCGTTATGTGCTGTCGGTGCGCGCCCTGAGTCTTTGCGATATCACCTTAAGCTCCATCGAACTTGTCTTCTCGCAGGAGGGGCTGCCCGCCGATTCGGTCCTCTGCTCGGATGTGGCCCAGAATGTGGGGCGGTTTATGCCCTTCGGCAGTCCGATGGAAATTTTCTCCGACTGTACCATCGAGTGCCGCCCGGTGTTCGCCCGCGCCGGCGCCGAGGTGGAGATGAGCTTTGACCTGGACTTCGCCGTGCTGGAGCAAAAGCTGCCTGAAGTTCAAAACAACCCGGACTATAAGATTATCATGAAGCGGCCGGTGGAAAGCCCCCATGTGGAGCCTGCCGAGGTCAAGGCGGATTACGTGTTGATTGAATACCTCACCGAAAACGGCTGGCGGCGGCTTTTGGACGACGAGCACACTGCCATGCTGTTTAACGGTTCTGCCACCGGCAGGGTGGTCATTCGCTTTACGCTGCCCAGGGATATTGCCCCCGAGGACGGCCAGGGCCACCTGCGGCTGCGCCTGTATAAGGCGGAGCATCTGTACACCATCCCCTGTGTGCAATACTGCCCGATTATCAGCAACTTGAGCTTTTCCTTCCAATACGGCAACGGCTGCCTGCTGCCCGACGCCGCCTTTACCCGCAACAACTTCGAGGAGGTAGAGGTGACCGAACACATTCGGGCAAACCGCAGCTTCCCGCTGTTCTATAACCGGGAAAACCATTACCCTTCCATGTATTTGGGCTTTGACGAAAACCCGCAGGGGATGCCGCTTTCTCTTTACTTTGAAGTGGAAAACGACGAGGATTCCCCCCTGCAATATACGGTGGAGTACCTCTCGCCCCGGGGCTTTGAGCAGATGCAGGTGGTGGACAACACCGGCGGCCTGCTCTACTCCGGTACCCTGCTGCTGCCCGTGCCTTCCGACTGCCGGAAATTAAAGCTTTTCGACCGCGAATGTTATTGGCTGCGCCTCGTTTCCCGGGGGCCGCTGCCCCAGACCCTGCCGATGATCCGCAAGGTGCTTACCAACATGGTGCGGGTGGAAAACAAGCGCAGCAACACCGAGTACTTCTATCTCACCAACCCCGACGCCCCGCTGCACATCACCCTTGCGGAGCAAAATCTGGTGTCCGTTGCGGTGTATGTCAACGAGGAGGACAACGACGACAGCAGGGAAGAAAACTGGGTGCGCTGGAATAAGCGGACGGGATGGGACCAAAGAGGTAGGTACTGCGACATCGACCTTGCCGCCGGCACCGTATCCTTTACCAAAAACGCCTTCGCCCCTTACCCCTTAAAAGAGGGTGGCCCGGCGGTGCGGGTGGACTACCAAAGCTATCAGGGTTCCGCCGCCAACGTGGAGGCCAACACCATCACCACCCTTGCCGAGTCCATCCGCGGCATCGCGTCGGTCACCAACCCCATGCCCGCCTTTGGCGGCTACGACGGCTACAACGAGGAAACCGCCGCTGCGGTCATCTCCAATATGCTGCGCACCCGCGGGCGGGCGGTCACCGAGCGGGATTACCTGGATATGATTCTGCAAGTGTCCTACGGGGTGCGCCGCATCCGGTGCTTGAGCGGCGTCAACCGCCTGGGGGAATTGGACGACGACGCCATCACCGTCGCCCTGCTCATTGACCAATACGACAAGGGCAGCCATATTTTCTCCGCCGTGCGGGAAACCATCCGCGCCAGACTGGAACAAACCGGCTGCATCCTGCCGCTGGGCAAGAAGCTCATCCTCACGCAGCCCAGCTTTGTGCGCTACTCGGTCCGCGCGTGGATCAGTTGCGGCCCCGGCCAGGACATGTACGAGCTGCAGCTGCAAACGCTGGAGGATATCCGAGCTTTTATCGACCCGCTGACCGGCGGCTTTGATGGCAACGGCTGGGAGATTGGCGCCTTGCCCACGGTAAAGCACCTTCTGGCCTGGCTGAAACTCAAGCGCCCCGGCTTGAACGTCACCCGCATTGTGATGTCGGCCCGTTCCCGGGGGCGGGAGTATGCGGTGGACGACGAAATTGTCAAAACCCTACACAACCCGTTCGCCATGGCGGTCAACGGGGAGCACACCGTGTATGTGGACCTTGCGCAGGCCTGAGTAAAGCGAGGTGACCTTCATGCTGACAGTACCGCGTTTGGATGATCTGGAATATGAAAAGATGGTAAGCCATGCCCGCGCCATGATTCCCACCATGGTCAGCGGCTGGACGGACCTCAACGATCACGACCCCGGCATTACCACCATTCAGGCCTTCGCATGGCTATGCGACAGTTTAAACTACTATATCAACGCCACCGGGGAAGCGCACCGGTTAAAATTTCTAAAGTTGCTGGGCATTACCCCCAGCCGTCAGGCGGCGATGTGCCGCGTCGCCTTCAGCGCTCCCGGCGGCGAGACCATTTCCCTTGCCCGTGGACAGCGCATGTGGGCGGGGGACACGGTCTTCGAATTGGCCGAAAGCCTGCACATGCAGTCCAACGAACTTATCGCCCTCTACGGTGAACAGAATGGGACGTTGCTGGACCTTTCGGCTTTTGCAGGCGCCGACAACACCTTTGCACCCATTTTAACCGATGACCCCGCCGTCAGTGCGTGGGCCTACTTTGGCTTTGCGTACCCTCTGCCCCAAACCTTCAAATTGTTTGTGGAGGTGGAGGAGACCACCCGCAATCCCTTCGGCGGCGATTTTTCCCTCATCCGCCTGGTATGGGAGTACTTTGACGGAACCCGGTGGCAACCGGCGAAGGTGGTAAAGGACGAAACCTGCGGCCTGCTGCGCAGCGGCTTTATCACCTTTGAGCTGGGCACCTCCGGCTTGTTTACCCGCGAGGGCATGAAAGAAGCCTACTACCTGCGCTGCCACACCGAGGACGGGGTGTATGATCTTCGCCCCCGCATCGGTCGGGTGACCCCAAACTGCGGCATCGCCGTGCAGACCGACACCCGGGCCCAGGCGCTGGAGCTGGTTTACGACGGCTCCGGAACCATGACGGTGGACTACGCGGCGGAAGAGGGGGACCTTGTTTCGGTGGCAGTGGCGGAAGGGGATGTTTGGCGGGAGTGGTTCCGCCATTACCCCGCGCCCACCGACCTGTGCGAGGTTTCTCGCGACGGGCAAAAGGGCTTATTTTGCATCACCTTTGACGAATCCCGCTTCGGCCGGGTGCCGCCAAAAGGAGCCCGCATCCTGGTGACCATTGTGCGGGGCGGTTCCCCCGAGGAGCTGATTCTGGGAAAAACCGACGGCTGCGCTTTTCAGCAGTTTGATTTCGATACCGAAAACCTGTACGAGATACGCCTGGCTTTAAGTCGCGTGGATGCCGACGGCCGCCGTGTCCTCCAGATTTTTGACGAGTGCCCTGACATTTCGCTGGCGGGATACGATGACAAGCTGTTCGCCTGTCTTCCCCATGAAGATTCCATCCTCTTCGGCGACAGCATCCACGGCATTCAGCCGGAGGCGGGGCAGCGGGTGGAGGTCATTACCTTAAAACGTTTTCGGGCCGAGGACGGCTGCATCATGCGGGGACAACTCAACCGCATCGACCACCCCGCCGACAACCTTTCGGTCTCCAACCTGGAAAACGCCTTCGGCGGAAAGCACATGCTCACCTCCGAGGAGCTGGAACCGGAGATTGAGCGCAAACTGCGGGCCGTTACCCGTGCGGTGACCCTTGAGGACATTAAAAGCCTTGTGCTGGCCACCCCCGGCCTGCTGATTGACAGCGTGGCGGTTATCCCCATGCGGGAATACTGCAATGCAACGGGAGCGGCCTACGAGCCAAACACCGTGCTCATCGCCGTCAAGCCCGCTTCGTCGGCCCGCCTGCCGGAACTGGATGAGCGCTACCGCGCCATCATCCGCCAGCATCTGGAGCAGTATCGCCTGCTGACCATCAATCTGCGGGTCATTCCCGCACGGTACGTGGGCATCAACGTTTACGGCCGCATCGTGCTGACCGAAAACACCGCCGCCAACCGCCAACAGGTGCTGGAGGAAATCGCCCGCCTGGTGGACGGCGCCTCCACCGGTGCCTTTGGAAAGTGTGTGGATTTCGGACGCCTATTCTCGGCGCTGGAGATGCACCCCTGCGTCAAGGCGGTTTCGCAGCTTTCGCTGGAATACTCGGGGGCGGGTGGCTACAAAAATGACCACGGTGACATCGTTCTCCACCCCGACAGCCTTGCCTATCTGAAAGACACCGGCATTGAATTCATTTAGAGGAGGAAGCACGCGCGTATGAAAGAGACGCTCAGGTATGTAAACTACTACAAGCGCGCATTGCTTTCCGGCTGTATGCACAACCTGCGGGAGGACAGCGACCTTTCGCTGGTCATGCAGGAGCCGCTGCGGCCCGCCGCCTATCTCACCCCCATGTTTGATACCGACGATCCCGATTGTACCTATAACCGCTTGAAATTTGACGGCGGTTTTGAGGGCGCAAAGCTGGAAATCATTGTCGCCGCCTCCAATACCCTTGAAACGCCCGATGGGGAGCGCACCCTCGACGCCTTTTTGGCGGACCCTGCCGTTTCGGTGGAGCATAAGGTTGCGGTGCTGCGCCGGCTGCGCCATGTGCGGGCGGCCAACACCCCCGATCTTCTGCTCCATTCGCTAAAGGGGCGTTATGCGTGGGTTTACGTGGGCATCTATCCCTCCGGAGAGTGCAGCGGCAGAATCAATGGGCTTCGGCTGGAGTTTCCCCGGGAAAGCTTTACCAAATATTTTCCCGAAATCTACCGCGAGGATGAGTTCTTTGACCGCTTTATCGCGGTGTTCCAGTCCCTCTACCTGGATTTGGAGCGCAGGGTGGACGACCTGCCCCGCCTCCTCGATTACGACAGTGTGGAGGGCGACCGGCTTGCGGAGCTGGCGTCCTGGCTTGGCATCGAAAACTACGGGAACCTGTTTGGCGACAATCAGCTGCGCTACATCATCCGCCACCTGGATTTATTTCAGGGGAAAAAGGGTACCCGCGAAGCCCTTGCGGCGGTGATAGAGCTGGCATGCGGCATTCGCCCGCGGATTGTGGAGCACTTTCAGTGGAATTCGCTGCCCGCTTCCGATGCGCGCAAACGCCTCAACCGCCAACTGTACGGGGAGGGAAGCAGCAGCTTCTGCGTCATTTTGGATGTGGGTGAGAAGAAGCTTCCGGTTTCCAAGGAGCAACTGGAGCGTTTGATTGCCGAATACAGCCCCATGGGCACCACCTTCCAACTGGTTTGCCTGCGCCGGTGCAGCTATACCAACACCCATTGCTACCTCAACGTCAACAGCGTTCTCACCACCCCCGAAACCGCAACGGTGGACGGCGCCACCCTCGGCGGTTATATTACGGCAGGCTAACGGCGTTGCTGCTTTGCAAAACGTTTCGTATTTGGGGAAAGGGGGCAGCATGACAATTATCCTTTCTGTCATGCAGAATGGTTATGGGCATTTTTCAAAGCATCAGGAACAGATTCAGAGGCGCGACCCCTGCCGAGGAGCGGGAATTGCCGGGAGCGGTGGAAAATCCCCTCTACGACGAGGAAAGGCGGTTCGAAAACCCTCTCTACGAAGGTGCCGATCACACTTCTCCCGTGGCAGTGCAGCAGGAAACCGTGGAGCACAACCCGCTGGAGAACCTCCTTGCTGAGCTGAAAAGCTCCAAGAAAGGCGGCATTGGTTCCGAAAACTCCAGCAAGTTCACCGCTGTTGTGAACCTGCTCACCGACATTCAGGGATGCTGGAACTATAGCCTTTCCGCCAAGGGACAGGTCAACTATCAGCTGCTGAACTATACTTACCACAAATATCAGCAGTTGCTCGCCGCCTGTGACGAATACATGGACAGACGGCTGGTTCTCACTGCGGACGGGCGCCAGAGGCAGAACATGGTCCGGCAGGTGCGGGAATTTGCCTACCGTGATATGGAGGCTTTGATGTCGGCCTCCACCCAGGTACTGAACGGTGCCGACACACAGGTCCCTACCATTGAGGACCTGCTGGCCCGCGGCCGCATGCTGCAGTTTACGGTGGAAAACATCAACGAAGATGTGGGCGGCGCAAATTCCAGCGTCGTACACAAGCTGGAATACAACGGCCAGAAGTATTTCTTTAAAAAAGAAGAAAATGTGCTGACACTCAACGAAGAAACGTTATACGACAGGGAAGCGGCCGCCCAATATTATTTTAATCCGGCTTTTCAAGCGGCCTTAGACAACATCCCCGGCGGACCAGGCAGCAAAAAACTCCGTCAAAATCTATTAGCCATAAAAATACCTTTTCAGGATAGGACTCTGCAACCCATTTCGTCCGACGAAGAATGGTTAAAGGAAATACAAGATATGTTTGAAGAGGTGGGAAAGCCCTGTCCGCCCGACAAGGAACTGAAGGAGATGCTGCCCGTCGTTGCCAGTATCCACAAAGCTGCAAAAGCCAAACATACAACCAGCTTTAATCTTTTCTCCATAGGCATACAGCAAAGACCAGAGGGACCGTCGGAGGTCAATGTTTCCAAACGAAACGTGGCCACAAGCCGCATGGCGGAGATGCTGGGCGTGGGACATCTGGTTGCCCGTTCCGAAACCGCGGAGGTCACCGATGCGGCAACCGGTGAAAAGTATCGCGGCAACCTCATGGCTAAGGCCGTAGGTTCCGAGAGCACGGCGGTGGAACAGATGGCAAAGGAGCGCAGCAGCGCGGAAATGACATCCGGCGGCTTTCAGCGGGCTACCATCTGCCTTCAAATGCTGGATAACATCTGCAGCCAGGTCGACCGCCATGACCAAAACATGATGTATCAGATCCATAACGGCGTCATTACCGGTATTCAGGGGATTGACAACGACCTTGCCTTTGGCGAAAGCGACCTTCTAACCGCCGGCACCACTGCCAACGCAAAGTCGTCATTTGATGAAGGTAAAGCGGGACTTACCCTGTCCATTCCCTACATGGATAAAACCATGGCGCGGAATATCATTGAGCTTGCCAAAAGGCCCGAAGTGGTCCGCTTTGTCATGAGCGACGTGCTGCGCCCGGTGGAAATCGACGCGCTAATCGACCGTCTGGTCACGGCGGCCAACGTGCTGCAAGCGGCTATGCAGGAGGAGAGCGGTAAGAGCTTCGAACAGGGGCGGCGGTTCCTGGAAGCGGACGAATGGGATCAGTATAAAGATCAAATTCATGCGAATCTGTTGCAAAAGGCTGCCGACCGGCCGGCAGCCACCTACTACTCCAGATTTATGTCGCATATGGACGAGTTACACCGCAGCGCACAAAAAGAAAAGAAAAAAGCGTCCTAATCTATCCACCCTTGCATGTACCATAGGTAATGTGCCGATTGCAAGCCGACGGAGACTAGTCGGCTCTCTGGGTTCGAAACTATCAGGAAGGGGGCAGCATGACATCCTTCCGTCATGCAATGAATATGGGATTATTCCAGAGTATTAGGAATTTGTTCGGCAAAAAAACGCCGCGCAATCGCCAGTGGTAGAAGAGCAGTATAACCCATTGTACAGCGGCAGCGATCAAGCGGTGCACGAAAATCCGCTGTATGACCCGACGCCCGAACCCGAACCTGCGCCAAAAGCAAAGACGCCCATGCAAAATTTGGCGGATGCGCTTCGGTATTCGGTAAAAGGCGGCATCACCAGCGTATTTTCTATGACTCCCGGCGAAAATTCGCAGACCTTTCAGAGCATAGTGGATACCCTCGACGACATCAATCATGATCTGGAACAAAATCTGACCGGGGATGTCAAGTCCGATGCGGAAAAGTTGGCCGCACTTTCCCAAAAGTACGGCAGACTGATTCAAACCTGCGAAGTCTACATGGACCGTCGGCTGGTTCTAACCGCCGCAGGAAAGGAGAGGCAGCGGCTGGTTCGTCAGGTCTATGACCTTGCCCTAAGAGATAAAGTTGGGCTGGATGGCGGGGCGGACAACGTTTTTAATGTACCTTCCGAAGAACGCCGCAGCCTGAGCGTCAAAGACCTCATTGCCGAAAGCCGTATGCTGAGGTTTTCGGTAGGCGATATCAACGCCAATGTCGGCGGCGCAAGCGCCAGCACCGTATACAAGCTTCAACATAATGGCGGGGAGTATTTCTTTAAAAGAGAAGAAAACGTATTGGTCTATGGCGGCAGCGATGCTCCATATTTTGAGAAGGCTTTTCAAGAGACTATTGACAATCTCCCCAACGACCCGGACCACGAAAGGTTGCGTCAAAATTTATTAAAAATAAAAGGGGTGTTAACCCATATAGGGTCACCGAGTGCCACCATGGAGGGGGCGATTCAAAAAGTAAAACAAGCGTTTGAATTGGCAGGAGTGCCCCTCCCGTCTGAGGATGCGGTTCAGGAACTGGCGCCGATTGTAAAGAGAATCTGCAAAACTGCCACGGGCAATGCAACCACTGCCGATAATCTCAGGATGATTGGTGTAAGGCAGCGACCGGGCGGACCATCAGAGGTCAATGTTTCTAAACGAAATGTGGCGACAAGCCGTATGGCGGAGCTGCTGGGCGCGGGGCATCTGATTGCCCGTTCCGAAACCGCGGAGGTCACCGATGCGGCAACCGGCCAAAAATTCCGCGGCAACCTGATGGCAAAGGCTGAAGGCGTTGAAGACACCGTTGTCGCAGAGGTTGCAAAAGAGCACCGCAGTGCGGAGATAACTTCCGGCGGCTTCCAGCGCGCTATGATTTGCGTTCAGATGCTGGACAACATCTGCGGCCAGATTGACCGTCACGATAAAAACAGGATGTATCAGCTTAGGGACGGCGTCATTACCGGCATTCAGGGCATCGACAACGACCTTGCCTTTGGTGAATCGGGCTTGTTGGATTCCGTTATCTCACACGCAAAGGCTGCTTTTGCCCAGACAGACACGGGAATTGAAATGGCAATTCCCTATATGGACAAAGAGATGGCCCAGAATATTATCGAGCTGGCAAAACATCCCGTGACGGTGCGCTATGTGATGACCGATTTGTTGCGCCCGGTGGAAATCGACGCCCTCATTGACCGTCTGACCACGGCGGCCAATGCCCTTCAAGCGGCCATGCAGGCGGATCATGGCAAGAGATTCGAAGAGGGAGGCAGATTTCTGGCGCCGGACGATTGGAGCGCTCACAAAGACGAGATTCATGCCAATTTGATGGAAAAAGGTAAGAAGCAAGTAACGTATTACTCCGATTACATGCAATATTTGGATAGTATATACGGGAACGCACAAAAGGCAAAGGCTAGTTAAACAACGGCCAACCCACAATAAGGAGGAACCCTGTTTTGCGCTTATTGGAGGCCATAGTGCAGGCTGCCGCCACGCAGCTTTCATCCTACCTGAATAACGAACAGCCTGCCGACGGCTATATTCCCGCGCTGGAGGATGCTCTTTCCGACATTCTTTCCACCCAGGCCCCCAAGGGGGAAACCCGCTTGGAGCGTCTGGTGGCTAAAGCGGAGGAGCCGGAGCTTTTCTTGACGGTGCTGACCCTGTGCATTGCCGAGGCGGTCAGCCGGGACTTCGCCGCGGCCATCGAACAGCTGGGCGGGCCCACTTTGCAGCTGGCATCACAGCTGGCCGGGAAGCCCTATTCCATGGACCGCATGCGCACAACCTACCGGCAGCTTTCGCAGCTGTTGGGGGTAAAGCTGTCCGCCCTGCCGTTTTTCCGACACCCCTTTTCGGCGGACGAGCGGCTGCTTTGCTACCTGGAGGGGGACGACGAACTGGACGCCCGGCTGAAGGTCGACGGCGTCGAGCTGATTCTGCCCGACGAACCCTGCCCGCCGATATTTGCCCGGCAGGCGTTGTTGGACCGACTGAATCGGATTTTGCAGCTTGGCCAACAGCAGGGAAGGGCTCCCCTGGTTCAACTGGCGGGAGAAGAAGGCTCGGGACGCCGGTTTTTGCTGCGGCACGCCTGCCGCACTGCTGGGCTGACCCTGCTGATGGTGGATTACCGCAGAATTGCCGGCCGAAGCTTAGCCGAGCTGCAGGCCATCAGCCGCGCCATTCGGCGGGAGGCAATGCTTTCGGGCACCGCCGTTTGTTTTGCCGGCCTCAGTCAAACCGCTTTTCCAAACGACGCCGCATGGCGCGGGTTTGAACGGGACTTTCTGCATCCCCTTTACAGCCTCAACACCCCATTGTTTGTGTGCACCGACCCTTCGGCGCAGCTTATCGCCATTTTCAGCCGCTATCTGGACCGGCTGGACCTGCAGCCCCTCCACCGGGACGAGCGCATCGCCCTGTGGGAGGGCTACTGCGGACTGCTGGGCCTTGACAAAAGGGTGGACTGCGAGGCTGCGGGCACCAAGTTCCGCCTTACTCCTCTCGAAATCTTCAAAGCCTGCGACCGGCTTGCCCACAGCCTGTCGGAGGGGCCTTTCTCCGAGGCGGAGGTTTCCCAGGCCTGCAATCAGGTGCTTCCTCCGCCCGCCAGCGGCAGCATCAAGCTGATAGACACCCGCTACACCCTGGAGGACCTCAAGCTGCCCGCCGAGCAAAAGCGCAAGCTGTTAAACATCTGCTCCCATGTGCGCTACCAGCGCCTGGTATACGACCAATGGGGGATGGAAAGCCGCTACGCCTACGGTAAAAACATATCCGCCCTGTTTGTAGGGCCGCCCGGCACCGGCAAAACCATGGCTGCTCATGCTCTTTCCACCGAGCTGAACATCCCCCTCTACCGCATCGACCTTTCCCAGGTGGTGGACAAATACATCGGCGAAACCGAAAAAAGGCTGGAGGAAATCTTCTCCCTGGCGGAAAAGAGCAACACCATCCTGTTTTTCGACGAGGCCGACGCCATCTTTGGAAAGCGCAGCGAGGTCAACGATGCCAAAGATAAATACGCCAACACCGAGGTAAGCTATATCCTGCAGCGCATCGAGCAATACGACGGCATTGTGCTGCTAGCCACCAACTACAAGAAGAACATTGACGAAGCCTTCATGCGCCGCATGCGGTACCTGATTGAGTTCCAGCTGCCGGGCGAAACGCAGCGGCTGGAAATTTGGCAGTACGCCTTTGCGCCGGGCGTTCCGCTGGCGGGCATTGACTTCGAGTACCTGGCCCGGCAGTTCGAGCTTGCGGGCGGCGCCATAAAAAATATAGCCCTCAACGCCACATTCCGCGCGGCAGATGAAGGCCATCCTGTCACCATGAAAAATATTCTGGACAGTATCCGGGACGAAAACCTCAAAATGGGCAAAACCATGCTCAAGCAAGACTTTGCCGAGTACGGTGCCCTCTACTGATTAAAGACAAGACCATTGCTACATATAGCGGTAAATGATCTCGCGGAACTCCTGCAGCGAGGCCAACGATTCCTGCACGTAAGCCTGTTCTTCCAGCAGCCGGTTTTGCTCGGTAACCAGGCTCTCACACAGCACCGACTTTACCTCATTTGCCGCAGTCTGAGCAGCCGCTCGAAGTAGGGCCGCGTAGCGGTTTGCCGCGGAAAGGCTGTCCTCCAATATCCGTGCGGCGGCCGCAAAGGACGCTTCGTACAATTTTTGCTGCAAAGCAGGGTCACGCACCTGCCCTTCGACATTGAGGGGCAACAATTCCCGTTCATTTCTGGCGGCGGAAGGCCTAAACCCAGGCAGACGTCCTACCGCCGCCGTAATGGCTTGCCCCAGTTTTTCGCTGGTGCCGCCAAAGCCTTCCAGTGAGCAGCAGCGCTGTGCGGCGCTGTAAAGGCCCGCGGCAAGGCGGGACGTGTCCGCAAACTGGGAAAAGGCACCTTCCTGCAGGTTGGCGGCCAGTTCGTTTAACAGCCGAAGATTCTGGCCCACCTGGTCGGCATCCAGATAGGTGTAGGCAATCTTTTGGTTTTGATACTCCGTGCGCTTCTTTCCCCATGTCCACGGCAGGATGAGCTTTGCGGCCGAAACGGTTTGGGTGTGGGTGCAAACCTCGTAGCTTTCCTGGTATTCCGGCTCCGCCCAATCCCGCTGCAGGTCCCGCAGCTCCAGCTGTATGTGGGAGAGAGCGTCATCCAGCGGGCTCAGATACTCTTCAAACACCCCGTCTACCTCGGACTGGATGCGATTGATCTGTGCGGCCACCTCGTCCATGCGTTGCTTGGCCGCGCTTTGACGGGACTGAAGGGATGTGATTTCCCCTTCAATCTGTCTGATGATTTCCGAAAGCAGCAGCTTCAATTCGCTTTGGGCAAATACCACCAGCGCCTCCGCTTTCTGTTGCATCAGCGCGTCCTTTTGGAGGGTCAAGCGGTCAAACAAGTCCCGAATCTCGCCGAAATTGGAAATTCTTCTAAGCTGCTCCTCAGTGGGTGCTCCGTGGCAGCCAAGTTGGCGGAGCACCAGTGTTTCCTGCTCTGTATATTCCCCTGCGCTCTTGCCGAGCATTCCCTCCACCAGCGCCGATACAAACACCGGCTTTTCGCAATGCTCGATGACTTCCAACACCACGGGGGGATACCCCTCCCGGCGCAGGGCGCGAACCGATTGTTCCACCGCCATGCGGGCGTGGGCGCACAGCTCCGCCGCCGAAGCGTCGATGGCCTCCTCCAGGGAGTTAAAGTCGGGCAGGGCGTCGATGAGCACGCTGTCAAACTGGCTGCCCACCAGCACCAGACTCTTAATTCCCTTATGGGGCAGCTGCAGCGCAAGCAGCTTAAGGTCGCTTGCGTCCAAAAAACAGCTGCTGCGGGAAAGCAGAAACGCCACGTCGCAGGTTTCCAGGTACCGGCGCGTCTTTTCGGTGCGGGAATACAGCGGGTCGTTGAGTCCCGGCGTGTCCACCACCGATATTCCTTTTAAACCCTCGGCCTTTACCTGCAACGTCAGGTTCTTGACCGCAGGGGTGTAGATGCCGTCCTCGCCGATGTAATCGTTCAGGCGTTTGGACAGTTCGGTGCTTTGCTCCATATCCAATATTTCCTGCCGGAGGGCAAAACACCGCTCCAACGGGGTATGGACAGCTTTCGCCAGGTCCACCGTATCCCGGGCAGCTCGCGCCTGCGGTGTGGCAAGCTGGGAATTGGCAAGTTTATTCAGGTTTTCCCACTCTTCGGCGGAGAGGTAGTCGACCAGAAGGCGGTTCTGCTCCCCATATTCAATGCGGGTCAACACCGAGGTTTTGGGGGTGCAGGCGCTGGGCAACACCGGTTTGCCGTCAAACAGCAGCGTGTTGAGGAATGAGGATTTGCCCGCCTTGACCTGCCCGATGACGGCAACCTCCAGTTTGCGGTTCTCCTGGAAGAAGTTGTTCACCTTTTCGGCAAACTGCCGGCGAAATTCCTCCACCCGGCGAGCAGCGGGCTGATTCTGGTATTTGCGCACAGCCTCGTTCAGTTTACCAAGATAAGCGGAAAATCCCTCTATCTGCCGTTGCTGTCTCTCGGTTTTGCGCACCATTCCTATGTACATACCTTTCTGACAAAAAAATTGGCAGCACCCTGCTTATCTATTGTTCCTCGGGGGATGGGCATGCTTCGCAATCGAACATTACTGACCGCACAGCCGCAAGGTCCTGGGCTAGAGAGTTTACCTTTTTCTCTGACTGCTGATCCCGGGGGTATTCCTGGCGGGTTTCTTCCAGGGCGCGGCTCCATACCGACTTGTGATGGGCGACGGTATCCTGCGCCAGCTGAATGCTGTTTTCCACACACTTTTTCAGCGTCTCCACCACGCAGGGCGTGGCGTGCTCCATCAGTTCGGGCAGCAGCTGCTGCACCTTTTTTTCCACTTCCGCCCTGCGCCTGGAGCGGGGAAGAGCCGGAAGGTCCTGCAGCAGGGGGCGGGTGGTTTGATAGGCGTTCAGCAACATCTGAATCGGCGTCTGACCCGTGGCAGCCAGGCTGTTCTCGGCCAACTCGTCGAGCCGTAAGGACGCTGCCTCGTTTTGGCTCAGGCTTGGCCCGTACAGGCGCAACAGAACCCCGACGCGTTTGAAATACCCCCGTACCAGCGGCTGAAAATCTCCGCTCATGCCGGCGGACATCACCATGCAGAGCATGTCGTCAATATAAGGGGCGGGATTTTGACCCTCCAGCAGCATGGCCTCCAGGGGAGCTGCGTTGTCGTTTACCGCCCGTTTGAGCTTTTCGACGACAATTTGTTCGCACTGCAAGGCCATTTGACGAAACCGTTGGGTCTCCTCCCGGAACGCCTTGTCCAGCTTCTGCAAATTTTTTTGAATATTTTTTTTGCCGGCTTCCCACTGCGCTTTTTGCAGCCGCTCGGCCGCAAAGCGCAAAGAAAGGTAATCACAAAGGGGCAGGCAGGCTTCATAAAGGGCCGATTTCAGCTTTTTGACGGCAATCTCTCCCGCCCGCCGGTGCAGCGAAAGCAGCAGTTGGGCAAAAGGCTCCACCTCGCCCCGAGCGCTTACACATATCAGTTGGGGGTTCTTTACCCCAAGCGTCTGTTCAATACCCTGTTGCAAAAAGCTGCAGGCGCGCTCCAAATCCCTTTCGGTGAGCTTATCGCACTTGGTGACTACCACGCTTACGTCAATCTCCCGCAGCCGCAACTGCATCAAATAATCAGCTACGCTCTGCTTGACCACCGGTTCGTCCGCGGAGAAAACAAGGATACAGGCTTCCGCGCTGTGAAGATAGCTTTTCATCGCCTGTTCATGGGCAGCAACACCCGAATCAATCCCGGGCATGTCCACGAGGCGAATACTTTTTAACTGTTGGAGCAGCGGACTGCGGTAGAGCACCGTCAGTTTGGTGACTCCGGTAAGATCTACGTTGCTGCGAAGTTCTCCCAGGCCCAGATACTGCTCTCGACCATTGCGCACTGCAACAACGATGTTGTCGCCGTACGCAAGCTCGGTGGGCACGGAAGTTTTGGCAGTGATGCCGGTGGGCAGCAGGGGAACCCCCAACAATGCGTTGAGCAAAGCGCTTTTGCCTGTATGAAAGGTTCCTGTGACCGGAACCACCAGTTGAAAACGATCATATTCCTCCAAGGCCTTCTCCAGCGGAGCGGGGTGAAAGCCGTATTTTTGCAGCAGTTCGGGTATCGATGCCGCTTTTTCCACAATGGTTGGCTGCTTCATGCCACATTCATTCTTTCCCAACAAAATAGCTATTACTTTTTTATGATAACAAAAGACTATCCCAAAAACAATAATGCAGCGCCCTTCAATTTCCATTTCCATTTTCCGGAAAAAGCTTGCGGATTTTGGCGAGACTTGCTATAATTAATTCCAGTAATCTGGTATATTTTATATAATTCTGTCGGCTTAAACTAAATGATACTGCTTGTACAAGTATATTTTATTTTAAAGGTAGTTGAAAGCGAGATTGCAGCCTGTGAAAGAGTACGATATAACCGTCCATTATTATTCCGAACATATTACAAGACGGCTTCAGGAGATGCTCCGCGCAAACACTACAGTCATTGAGGCCCCGTTGGGTTACGGAAAAACGACGGCGGTGCGGGACTATCTGGAGCGTAACCTTGCCGACGATGTTCCCGTCTATTGGTTTACCGCTTTTGACGAAGCCCCCCAATCCGCCTGGCGGCGGCTATGTGGCCTGATTAGGCAAATCGATCCCCGCGCCGGGGAAACGCTGATCAAGCTGGGTTTTCCTACCATCTTTACGGTGGGGGATATTGCGGAAACCATCCGCAATATCAGTTGCTCTCGCTATACGGTGCTGGTAATTGATAACTTTCAACTTCTACAGCGGCATCTGCCGGATGACGTGTTGCTGTCCTTGCTGCATCATGGAGGAAGCGAGCTTCACCTCATCGTCATCACACAGATTCTCGCCAAAAACGCGCTGGCCGCTTTTTACGGGGCCGATTTCTTAACCATTGACGAGCAGGATTTGCGCCTGACCTCCGCCGATATTCAAGCCTACTACCAGCGTGCGGGGGTCGTCATTTCCGAAGAACAGGCGCGGCAAATTGAGCAGTACACCGAAGGCTGGATTGTCGCCGTTTATCTGCAGCTCCTTTCCTACATAGAAACCGGTGCTTTCAGCGCTCCGGCAAGCATTAAGACCCTCATGGAAAAGCTGGTGTGGGAGCGGTTGGATGTCCGGGAGCAGGAGTTCTTACTGCGCATTTCTCCCTTCAAAAACGTTACCCGGAAACAAATCTGCTTTTTGTTGGGGGTTCCGTCGCTGCCGGAATTTGTCGAGCAGCTTCCCAACAAGGTGGCGATGATCCGATTTCTTTCGGATAAAGGCTGTTTCCATATCCACCACATTCTTTCTGAATTTTTAAAGAACGGCTGGAAGAGGCCGGCGACGACTTTAAACGGAAATGTTACATAGGTGCGGCCAACTGGTACCGCAAAAGCGGTCAGCTGGGTGAAGCCCTTTCGTGCCTGTGGCTGATTCGCGATTACGACGGCATCCTATCCCTGGATATCAGCGGATTGGATGTGGAGACTATTTGCAAAACCGCCACGGGCAACTTTGCGCTGGAGATTGTGCAAAAGACTTCCAGCGCCATCAAAGAAAAACACATTGTCCCCATGCTGCGCCTGGCCGTCGTTCTTTACGGAGAAAATAGGCGGGACGACTACCAGAAGCTGATGCAGGAGCTGAGAACCCTAATTCAAGGAGTGGGGGATCTCAAGCAGCGCAACCACCTGCTGGGCGAATGGGTTCTGGTGAGCTCTTACGGCGATTTCCCCTGCATTGAGCGGATGGCGGAGAAATATGAAGAGGCGGTGCGGCTGCTAACTGGCCCGTCACAGGCTGTTTTGCCCACCGACCCCTATATGTTCGATTGCCCGTCCCTCATCCATGTGTTCCATAACAGGCTGGGCGAAGCAAACAAAGCTGCCGACGCGCTGGACCGTGCCCTTGCAACCTATACAGCCATTACCCGGGGCCACGGCAGCGGCGCGTCAGATCTTTTCCGCGGCGAACTGTGCTATTTGAGGGGTCAGATGGAAGAGGCGGAGGAGTATGCCTACAAGGCCATGTACGAAGCGGAATGCAAAGGGCAGCTATCCATCCGCTTCGGCGCGGCGCTTCTGCTTGGCAGAGTCGCCATTATCCGCTCCAACAGCAAGGAGCTCAACCGCGCCATTGATTACCTCAACCATGCGGCTGCCGAAGCGACCGAACGCAGCATCACCTCGATTTGCCGCTGCGTGGACGTGGTACAAAGCATCCTTATGTGTCACCTGGGAGAGCAACAAATCAGCGCCGACTGGATTAAAAACGGCAAATGGAACGTCGGCACGATGGACCCGGCCAGGTTGATGGTGCTCTATGTATACGTCTCCTATCTCTCGGCTAACAAAGAGTACAGCCGTGCTTTGAGCGTCATATCCCACGGCTTGCGGGAATGTGACCGGCTCCACTGTCTGTCCATCAAGTTATACCTCTATCTTTGTCAGACTAATGTTTATCTAATGCAGGATAAACCGGATTTGGCTGCCGAAAGCTTCATCCATTGCTTGAAGCTGAGTGTGCCCGACGATTTTGTGGCGGTGTACCATCGCTATCTGGACCGGTTGGAGCGTATTTTCCCGCATCCCAAGCTGCAGCCCTACCGCGGGGCCATTGAGAGAATCAAAAAGAACTGCGCCCGCTTGCTGCCCCAGAAGAAGCCGCTGTTTCTGCAGCAGGATTTGCTGACCGAACGGGAATACGAGGTTGCCATGCTGGCGGCCAAAGGCAACCGCAATAAAGAAATTGCCGAAATTCTGAATGTCTCGGAAAACACTGTAAAGACCCATTTAAAATCCGCGTTTTCCAAGCTTTCCATCGACCGGCGTTCCCAGTTGATTAAGCTGCTGACATAAGGGTTGGCGCATACCGCTAACACTGACGCGGAAGTTTTTGTCTTGACAAATCGAGCCAAATGTGTTAGAACAATATGCGTCAACCAATTGCACAGCAGACGAACCTTACATAGCGATGGGAGATTTCCCGAGTGGCCAAAGGGGGCAGACTGTAAATCTGTTGGCATTGCCTTCGGTGGTTCGAATCCACCATCTCCCACCAAATAATTAAAACGACAGGAAACCTAGACTTATTGGTTTCCTGTCGTTTTTTATCATCAAACCGCCCTCACTGGAGGGGGGATTGTTGTTGCGGACTCAGGCGGCTTCCATTTTGAACCGTGGAAGCCACTGACGTATTATTTTTATTAAAATTTTAAATTTTGTAATTAAAATTTATTTCATATAGATAAAATCCAGTTGACAATCAGCGATAAAATGATAAAATTTAAATTGTACAATCGTTTGCAACAAGAATACAATCGATTGCATGGGGCTTTGAGATGCCATATGGTTTACAGAAAGGGGAAGGTCGCAGTGGCCACGCTGAAAGATGTAGCCAAACTGGCATGTGTGGATGTCAGCACAGTGTCTCGTGCTCTCAACAACACATCGTATGTGCATCCGGATACCCGCGCAAGGATTATGGAAGCTGTCAAAAAGCTGGGTTACCAGCCCAACCTGCTGGCAAAGGGTTTGCGTCAGGGCAGGCGCAGCACGTTGGGATTGGTGATACCCAGCATCAAGCTGACCATATTTGGGGAAATTGCTCAGGGCATCGAGATGGAAGCCCGCAAGCTGGGGTATGGGGTGATGATCTGCAATACGCAGGACGAGCCGGAGCAGGAAGCCCAATGCCTCAATAGGCTGCGCAACGGTTTTGTGGACGGGATTATCATTGCATCTACCGGACGAAATGGCCGCCTCATTCGGGATATACAGGCCAGCGGCATCTCCATTCTTCAGCTTGTCCGCTCACAGGATAAAAGTATATCCAGTGTAGTTGCCGACTACTTTTCCTGTGCTTATCAGGGCGTGAATTATCTGATATCCAAGGGGTGTCGAAATATTGGCCTCATCAACGGAAATATGGAGCTCAATCCCTATTATGAGCGGTACCGCGGCTACCGGGAGGCCATGAAACAGGCCGGACTGCCGGAATATGTGGCAAAGCCAAGAAAGTCTCACTATAACCATTACTTGGACGGCTTTGAGGGTGCCAACTACCTGTTGGCCCAAAACCCAAATATCGACGGATTGCTGGCTGCGGTGGATATGCAGGGGATTGGAGCCCTTCGGGCTCTGAAGGAGCGGGGGGTAAAGGTACCGGACCAAGTCAAGGTGATGAGTTTAACCGGCCATTCCATCGGCGGCATGCTGGAAAAATCAATGACGTCGATTGAAATGCCGGCCCTGGAAATCGGCATTAAGGCTACCCAGCTGATTGTTGCCGATATCGAGGCTCCTGCCGACAATAAGCCAGAAGTTCAGCATGTAGTATTTAAAACCTCTCTGGTGGTGCGGGAAACAACCTGACAAGGTGTAGCCCGCAACTGGCCGAAGTGTTCAAAAGTATACAATTTAAATAAAATATGCAACGTTTTGCAGAAACTATTGCATCCATTGACATTGTTTTATCGAAATGCTATAACAAAATTAAGATACAAACGATTGCAAACACTTATGCAATCGTTTGTGGAAGGGAAGCGTTTCCGGAAACAAGTACGAGCCGCATCGAATGCGCAATAGGTGCGGAACAAAGAAGAGTTCTGTCATCATTAACCGAAACATCGAAGGAGAGTATGTCCATGCCTAAAGTAAAGAATTGGAAGACTATTTTCCCCGCAATCTGCGTTCCACTGAACGATGACTACACCATCAATGAGCCTGAGTTGCGCAAATATGTCCGCTGGCTGGCTTCCTTTGACGAAATTCAGGGCATGGTGTGCAATGGCCACACCGGCGAAATTACCTGCCTGAGCCGCGCCGAGCGGAAAAGAGTGGTAGAAATTGTTGCTGAGGAAGTTGGCGACCGTCTGCTGGTGATCTCCGGCATCAACTGCGAGAACACCAAGGAGTCGATTGAGATGGCCAAAGAGGCCAAAGAAGCCGGCGCCGACGGAATCCTGCTGATGCCTCCTCACATGTGGCTGCGCTTTGGCATGCATCCCGACGCCCCCTTCCAGTACGTAAAAGACGTAGCGGAAGGCGCCGATATCGACATCATCATTCACCTTTACCCGGCCATCACAAAGGCTTTCTACCCGGTGGAAACCTTGGTGAAGATGTGCAAGGAAATTCCTCATGTCAAGGCCATTAAGATGGGAACCCGCGTCACCCCGCTGTATGAAAATGACGTCCGGGTACTGAGAAGGGAAGCCCCCCATGTCGCTCTGCTGACCTGCCATGACGAGAGCCTCATGTCTTCCATGACCTTCCCCGGAGTGGACGGCGCCCTTATCGGATTTGCAGCTTGCATTCCGGAGTTGATCACCGAAGCTTATAAGGCCTACAAAGCTGGTGACTTTAAAAAGATTCATGAGTATGATGACCGGATTTTCCCCATCTCCAAAGCGATTTACGGCGGTGGCCAACCTTCCGGCGAGGCCCATGCCCGCATGAAGGAAGCCCTCTATCAAAGAGGCATCTTCTCTTCTCCTCTGATGCGCCGGCCGGTTCTTCCCCTGACCGAGGAAGAAAAAGCCCAAGTTGCCGAAGGCCTGAAAGGCAGCGGTGTCCCCAAAGTAACCCTTTAAGCAACCGATACATATAGGCTGGCTGCTTTTCAGCGTGGGACCGCCACCTGAAAAGCAGCCGCCCAGTCCTTCTTAAGCCATCTTAAATAAGCCTATTATCCATGGCTGTAAATGCATACCGCACAACAGCCGTTTATCGGTATCAGAGTATAGATGTGGAAAAAAGTCAACTGCCGACCCCGTAAGTCCCAGGGTTTCCAAGAGGGGCGCGGTGTTTACCGACTTGTCTGCTAAATTTGGAGGGTTAAAAATGAAAAGAACTGCTTGCATTTTCCTTTCTCTGTTACTGTTGGTTTCCATGATTGCGGGGTGCGCTTCGTCCGCTCCGAAAACAACGAACAGTTCCGCTTCCAGTGCGTCAAAAGCAACAAGCAGCCCTGCAACCAGCTCGTCCGCCGCTTCTAAAGAGCCGTCCTCGGCAGTTGAGGAGTCTTCTGCGGCAGAGAGCGGTTCCCTTGAATATGAAAAGCCGAAATTTTTGTCGGTAGGCACCGCAGCTGCCGGTGGAGCGTATTACCCCATTGGTATTGCCATGGCGGAAGCTATCACCAATAACCTGGGCATTCAAACCACCGCACAGGTAACCGGCGGCGCAGTGGAAAACAATGGCCTTATTGAAGACGGCACTCTGGATATTGCCATCACTCAGGGCCCTATGGCTTATGCGGCGGTGACCAACTCTGCTCCTTACGAGAAGTTTCACAAGAATGTCAGCGCTATGTTTAGCGGCTTGTCAAAGGGTATCTTCCATGTGGTGACGCTGGAAGGCACCGGCATTAAGAAGATGGAAGATCTGAAAGGCAAGCGGGTGGTAATGGGCCCTGCCGGTGGCGGCGCCATCAATATGGCCACCGATATTTGGGCGGAGTACGGTTTTTCCATTGACGATGTCAACGCCACCTACATCTCTTATGCAGACGGTATGTCCGCTCTGACCGATGGCAAGTGCGATGCCGTTGTGGTCCAGTCCGCTTACCCTGCCTCTGCCATCACCGAGCTGACCGTCACCCGCAAGGATGTTGTCATCCTCGAAATTGAAGAAGAGATGAGAAAGAAGATTCTGGAAGACTATCCTTTCTACTCCGAAACCGTCATCCCCAAAGACGTTTACGGTACCGCTGAGGATATTCCCGTCATTCATCTGTCCAACATGGTGGTGTGCCGTTCCGATCTGCCCGAGGGCTTGGTGTACGACCTGACCAAGGTATTGATGGAAAATGTGGATAAAATCCAGCAGTCCAACCCAGCCGCGAAAGATTTGTCCGTTGAAACAGCTGCACAAAATGTTCCCATTCCCATGCATCCCGGCGCGGAACGGTACTTTAGGGAAATAGGTGCGCTGCAATGAGTGGAGAAGAGCGCTGGATTAAGCCGGTGGTTCGATTCTTATACATCGTCACATCACTGGTGTTTCTCTACATGGCCGCATTCGGAACCTTTTCCGATATGATTCAGCGTGCCCTGCTTGTCACATTGCTTTGTCCCACCATCTTTCTCACCAACAAGCTGAAGTTTGGCAAATATTCCTCCCTTTGGACCCGGATATTGGATTATGGGTTGGCGGCGGCTTTTGCTGCATCGGGCATCTACATTATGGTGGTGTGGAAGGACCGCATCCTCAAGGTGGGCAGCGCTCCCAACACCGACATTATCATGGGAACTATCATGATTCTATGTGTTCTGGAAGCCACCCGCCGCACCACCGGCAAATTTTTGAGTATAACGGCTGTGGTGTTTATTCTGTATGCCATGCTTGGTCCGTACATGCCAGGCTTTTTGTCCCATAAGGGAGAATCCTGGAAACGTATCGTCACGTTTCTGTATGTTTCCACCGAAGGTATCTTTGGCACCCCCATGGGTATTGCCGCAAGCTACATTATTTTGTTTGTCATCTTCGGCGCCTTTTTGGAAGCCTTTGGTACCGGTCAGTGGTTTGTGGATATCTCCTACGCCATTACCGGGCGCTATCGCGGCGGTCCCGCCAAAACCGCCGTGGTTGCCAGCGGCCTGATGGGAATGATCTCCGGTTCCTCTGCCGCCAACGTGGTAACCACCGGTTCCTTCACCATCCCGTTGATGAAAAGGACCGGCTATAAGGATTACGTTGCAGGCGCGGTAGAGGCGGTTGCCTCCACCGGCGGAATGTTTACCCCCCCGATTATGGGAGCGGGCGCCTTTATCATGGCGGAATATATTGGCGTGCCCTACAGCAAAATTGCGGTTGCCGCCATTTTGCCAGCGCTTCTGTACTATGTTTCCATCCTTTTGTCTGTGGATGCCATCGCCATTAAAACCGGACTGAAAGGGCTGGATAAGAGCGAGCTTCCTTCCGTCAAGGAAGTCATGAAGGAGCGGGGCATCTTTATGATCCCCATCCTGTGTCTTTTGGTTCTGATTGGCATGGGATTCAGCGCCATCAAAGCAGCTTTCTACTCAATATTAGCCATTGTAGTGGTGGCATGCTTTAAAAAGGAAACTCGCCCCAATTTCCAAAATCTCACCGAGGCGTTGGCTTCCGGTTCCAGTTCGGTTTTGTCCATTATTGCGACCTGTGCCGTAGCCGGAATCATTGTGGGCGTTCTCTCCATGACCGGACTGGGAGCCAAATTGTCCTACACCATGATTCAAGTGGCCGGCGGAAATGTTTATATCGGTGCTGTGATTGCAGCCATCATCACTATTATTCTGGGTTGCGGCATGCCGCCTACCGCTGTTTACATCATTCTGGCAGCTGTCCTGGCTCCGCCGTTGATTGAAATGGGCATTCTTCCCATTGCGGCTCATATGTTTATTTTCATTTTCAGCTGCGTTGGAGCCATCACCCCTCCGGTTGCCATCACCGCGTACACAGCGGCGGCTCTTGCCGATGCCGACCCCAACAAAACCGGATTTATGGCTTTCCGCTTAGGCATCGTTGCTTTCATCGTCCCCTTTATTTTCATCACGTCCCCGGCCCTGATCATGGTGGGGGGTACAGGCGAGATCATTCTGGCCAGCATCACCGCCACCATTGGTGTGTTGTGTCTGGTGGCTGCATTTGAGGGCCATCTGTTCCATTGGAAATTTGCAGTGCCTGCAAGGATTTGCCTGGGTGTGGCTTCTCTACTGACCATTATCCCCGGCATTGTGACGGATTCCATCGGCATTGCGCTGATTGTCATTGCGTTTGTGCTCACACGCTTCAGCAAAGCAAAAGAACCTCAAAAGAGCGCCACCAGCGTTTAATGCTATCTCCCTTCCATGTAGTATAACGCAAAGCAGCTTCCTGTGTTGTCGTGCACCGCAGGGAGCTGCTTTGTTTCTGTATGGATGCAGGTTGACTCACCCATGCAAAATATTCGCTCTTCCAAAAGACCAACTGAAATTAGCAACTTCCTGCGGTAGATTTGCAGTTTGAGGATGCCGAACCGCCAATCGACTTTACCCTACCTTTCACCAATGGCTACGGGCGGTCATATATTGGGTTTGGAAACTGTACAGTTTCCTAATCATCATACGATAAGGTGAAAGAGAAATGAGTTACGACTACGAGTACGAGAGAAACTATTCGTGCGGCTGCTACGACAAGCGTAATGACTATTACGACTACGACCAACACGGCGAGTGGGATAGTGATTACGACTACGACTACGACTACGACGGCGAATACGATTACGACGACAAGGGTTACGGGGAGTACGACGAATACAAGGATTACGGCAAGAAAAAGGATTACGGCGACTACGGCAAGCAGGGCCACGGGGACTACGACAAGTTTAAGCACTGCGAGCCCAACTTCAAGAAATGCGAAAAAGACCGCAAAGATTACCTTGGCAAGAAAGTAACCCAGTGCAAGTACTTCCGTACCTGCGAGTGCAAATTCATTGAACCGGAAAAGAAGAAGAAGCCTGTTCACAAATGCCCTCAGAAATGCCCGAAATGTGGAAAATTCCACGACTAGCGGATTTCTGACTTTTTCGTGCCGTCTGAGCTCCAGACGGCCTACATACCGTAACTCTGCTCTTGCGCCTCATGTTTACGAGCTGGAATTCCCTGCAACATAACCCCGTATCCATGCGTCTGCGTGGATGTGGGGTTTATCCGTTTTGTCGGCTTCATAAATCGCCCTCTTTTTGCGAATCCTAATCATATATCAAAAAGCGAAGGAGTAGAAATATGCAGCCACAACCCAAAGATACATTCCCGCCACAGCATCAAAACCGGCAGCCGGGACGGGAAGCGGAAATGAATCCCCAACCGCAGTATGACAACCCGGCTTACAAAGCCGCCGGCAAGCTGGCCGGCAAACGGGCCCTAATTACGGGGGGAGACAGCGGCATCGGCCGCGCTGTCGCGGTGGCCTTCGCCAAGGAGGGTGCCGACGTGGCCATCGTCCATCTGCGGGAGAACAGCGACGCCAGGCAAACCCAAGACGCTGTGACTGCTCTGGGACGGAAATGTGTCGTCATTGCCGCCGACCTGCGCCAGGAGGAGGCGGCTGTGGACGCTGTTAACCAAGCCTGCAACGGACTGGGGGGCCTGGACATTCTGGTCAACAATGCGGCGGTGCAGTATCCTCAGAACAGCATCTTGGATATCACCAGGGAGCAGTTGCTCTGTACCTTTGAAAGCAACTTCTTTTCCTATTTCTACGTGACCAAGGCGGCGCTGCCCAAACTCCAATCGGGAGCCGCCATCATCAACACCGCTTCGGTCACCGCGTTTGAGGGAAACCCCACCCTGATTGACTACTCCGCCAGCAAGGGGGCCATTGTGGCCTTTACCCGCTCCATGGCTCTCTCTCTGGTAGCCCAGGGAATTCGAGTGAACGCGGTGGCGCCCGGCCCCGTTTGGACGCCGCTGATTGTGTCCAGCTTCTTGCCGGAAAAGGTACAGACCTTTGGCTCCACCACCCCCATGCAGCGTGCTGCTCAGCCATATGAATTGGCACCCATCTATGTCTATCTAGCCTGCGAGGATTCCTCCAATGTCAGCGGGCAGATGTTTCACGTCAACGGCGGCACCATCATTAACTGAAAAGCATCAAAAAGGTGCAAAGGACAAGCCTCCTCTGCACCTTTTTCCTTATTTTGTATAAATTATAGTATCCAACAATGGAAGGTGGTTTTGATATGAGACGTTGTGTTCCGCTGGAAAAGCAGGCCGAGGAAGTTTGCGACCAGGCTGCGATACCGCCGCTGATTTTTCAGTTGCCTCCTAAGGAAGGGCGGGAGCGGCTGAACAAAGCCCAGGATTCTCCCGTGTTCAAATACCCGGCCTCCATTTACAAATTGGAAGTAGATACCGGCGATTACGGAACGGTGCCGCTTTACTGCATTTGGCCCCAACCCGTTCAGGGAATACCAAACGTCATTTTTTACATACATGGAGCGGGCTGGGTTTTTGGAAACCTGCACACCCACGACAAACTGGTCCGGGAATTGGCGGCCCGCACCAATTCTGTGGTGTTCTTTCCGGAGTACAGCCTTTCGCCGGAAGCCAAATACCCTACGGCCATTGAGCAGTGCTACTACATACTGCAGTTAATTCCCGAAATTGCCCAAGGCATGAACTGGCAACTGAACCTTGATACCCTGACGGTAGCGGGGGACAGCGTGGGCGGCAATATGGCCACGGTGATGACCATCCTTTCCAAATACCGAAAGGGCATCAAGATACACAAGCAGCTGCTGTATTATCCGGTCACCAATGCCGATTTCAATACCGGCTCTTACCGGGAATTTGCCTGCAACTATTACCTTTACCGCGCGGGGATGATGTGGTTTTGGAATCAATACACCACCTGTGAGAAAGAGCGCCGCGAAATTACCGCCTCCCCATTGCGCGCCTCGTTGGAGGAGCTGAAAGGCCTGCCCGACGCCATGATTCTGAACGGGGAAGCCGACGTTCTTCGGGACGAGGGGGAGGCCTATGCCAGAAAGCTCCGAGCCGCAGGGGTGGAGGTTACCGCCATGCGCTTTCAGGCCATCATTCACGACTTTGTGATGTTAAACGCTCTCGACACCACCCAAGCCTGCCGCGCCGCCATGAACGCATCCACCGAGTGGATCAACCAGAAAAATGCACAGAGCAGGGCATCGTCACTAAAATAGAAGATAGGGACAAAGGTCTGCAAAACCTTTGTCCCTTATTTGCTGTGCTGAACTTTCTCAACTGTTATGGTCGCAGGGTTTGCCGCCCTGTGCTGTTAGCTAATCGGTATCCCCTGACAAGGTACGCCTTGTCACTGTGTTGGGTAGCCATCTCACCCTACTTAGACGAAAACCTCCCTGGTCAAGCCCGGCCCCAAAATTCATGTTGTGTGGTGCTCCTCAATGGGAAAGATATGGAGGATTAATTGCTTTGACTTGAACTGCGGTGCAGCAGGTTATCCACAGCGTCTTTCAACTGGTGCATGGCCTTTTCCAGCGTGCCGATGGGACAGGCGACGTTGAGCCGCATATATCCTTCTCCGCCCTTACCGAAAGTTACCCCGCGGTTGAGCCCCAGCTTTGCTTTATTAACCATAAAGTCGGCCAGTCCCTGGTCGTTCAGGCCCAGACCTTTACAGTTGAGCCACATCAAATAGGTGCACTCGGGAAGCCGCACGGCAATTTCGGGTATGTGCTCCTGCAAAAAGCTCTGCACATATACCATGTTCTGTTCAAAGTGCCGCAGCACCTGCTCCAACCACTCTTCCCCATCGTTGAAGGCGGCTTCCACAGCCACGAGACTAAAACAGTTGTTGCTGCTCAAATCCAGGCGGGACCAGAATTTATCGAATTGTTTCTTGGCTTTTGGACTGGGAAACACCACAAAGGCCGCCTGCAGGCCGGCTAAGTTAAAGGTCTTGGAGGCGGAGAGGCAGGTGAAGGTAATGGCCGCAAACTCATCGCTGATGGATGCAAATGGAATGTGCTTGTTGCCAAATAGAATAATATCGGAATGGATTTCGTCGGAAATAACCTTGACGCCGTACCGCAGGCAAAGTTCACCGATTTTCTGGAGCTCCTCCAAATTCCAAACCCGGCCTACAGGGTTGTGAGGGTTGCAGAGAATGAGCAGGGGAGGCCTTTTTTCTCTCAAAATTTGTTCGAAGGCGTCTAAGTCGACGGTGTAGTAGCCGTCCCGTTCGATGAGCTGGCAGGTGGCGGGTATTCGGTCCCAGTTTTCCACCACATGGAAGAACTGCGGGTAAACCGGCGTAAAAAACGCAATGGAATCTCCCGGATTGCTGAATTCCTGCACGATGCCGGCGAGAGCGGGCACCACTCCCGGAGCATAGCTGACCAGGCCGGGGTCAATTTGCCAGCCGTTGCGTTTTTCCTGCCAACGGCACAGGGAGCGAAAGTAGGATTCGGGACGGGATGTATATCCAAAGATGCCCTGCTTGTTGCGCCGATCGATGGCGTCGATGATGGGCTGCGCCGTGGGCAGGTCCATGTCGGCAACCCACAGCGGAATAATGTCCTCTCGGCCAAAGACTCTTTTGAGCTCGTCGTACTTGAGGGAAAAGTTCTTGGACCGGTCCACCGGTGCGTTGAAGTCATACTGCATGATTTGACTCCTTCCAAATTTGCTGTCTGCTTTGTAGATTATAGCACGTTTTTTGGTGTATGGATGGAAACAAAATAAATTTGTTGACATCCCCGGGAATCTGTGATAGGATATAACTCGTATTCAAGATGTTGCATTGCCTCACATATTTTTGTAAGACATCGATTCATTGGATGCTTTACAAAAATATGTGATTTTTTATGCAGTTGTTGTGGATACGCAATATTTTTAGGAGGTACCTATACATGAATAAAGGTACGGTAAAATGGTTCAATGCGGAAAAAGGTTACGGCTTTATCACCAACGATAACGGCAGCGAGGATGTGTTTGTGCATTTCTCCGCCATCTTGGCCGATGGTTATAAGAGCCTCAACGAGGGCGACAGAGTCACCTTCGACACCGAAAAAGACCCCAAAAACAGCAGCAAACTGCGCGCCATCAACGTTAGAGTAGCCTAACTGCCGATGCCGTAAGCCGTCAATCCCAAGTGGATTGGCGGCTTTTTGCTTTTTATGGTGATGAGCGTTATTTCTGGTTCAGACGAGAAAGGCCCTGAGGATGGGGGTTCCCCTTCTCTGAAGTGGCCGCGAGGCGCGGATGCTATTATCCAGTCCCCCGTAAAAGAGACGGTTTTCGTTGGACAATAACAATTTGACGGCTGTGGAATGAGTGGCACTCGTCCCACAGCCGTCATGGTTGCCGCTACGAAATATACCAGATGGGCATGGAGCTTAACCGCTGAGCCAGCTTTTGGCGCAGAAAGTCTTCGGCTTCCGCCCGCAGCTCGTTTCGGTAACTGTATTTGCCCCGCCCCCGTCCGGACATGGCATCCCGGTCGAAAATCTGTATGGCGTTGGGAAACGCGTCGGTGTTGATGGCGTTGTGGACAAAACTGTAGGTCATCAGGATGATTTCCAAAAAGCCGGTGCGGAGGACTTTTTCACTCAGCCTTTCCGCCAAGGTGTCAATCAGTTCTCCGTAAAGCTGCTTCCAGTTGGGAAGGAGGATGACGGGCGCAATCAGAAGTCCCACCGGATACCCCGCTTCCGCCATTTGGTTGAGGGCGTCAATGCGCTTGTCCAGCGGGGAGGTGCCAAACTCCACGCGGCGGATGATTTCTTCTGGATTGACGCTCATGCGAAAAATCGTCTTCCCTCTGTGGTCCAGAGGCAGCAGCGGCTCCACCACGTCAAACTTGGTGGGGAAGGTCAGATGCCCCCTCCCTTCCCGGGCAAAGCGCTGTATGGTGTAGACCAGGTTGTCGGTAATTACGTTTTCCAATACCAAATCGCTGTTGCTGCCGATTTCAAAGGTTTCTGGGGAAGGGGCGGCGGCAGCTTTTTTCAATATGCCGTCCAGCATTTGCTCCCGGTTGACAAATATGCGAAGATAGGAGCACTTGTTGTAATTGCAGACCAGATAGCAGTAAAGGCACATGGCTCGGCAGCCGGAAGAAGTGTAGGGCACCAGCCAATGGGAGACCTTGTGGTTGGGCACGTACTTGTGGGTTTTTCTCACCCCGATAATCAGGTGCTGTTTGAGTTTCGGAAAGTCCCGGTTGTGCGCTGCGGTCAGTTCCGGGATGCGATTGTGGCTTTCGATTTCCACCCAGGGCAGATGGGCGTATTTTTGTCGGAGCATCTTGCCCAGCTCATACTCCAACGCCTGGGACTCGTAATACACTGCATCAAAATCAATTAACATATTCATCCCTCCGTCCGTAGTATTTTGCCACGAGGGAAGGACGCTATTTGAATGGCCGGGGGATAGAAAATTTCCACATTGCTCCAAGGATAATCTTGTGCAAATGCCATATTTTACTGAAATGGTATTGCAATGGAAAATGGGCTGTGCTACAATATCTCGTGCCTGAAGCGTTATAAAAACTCAAGATGTTGAAAAATGGAGGAAAAAACATTGAAACTGACAGAAAATGCCGTAACGGTTTTGAAGAAGCGCTATATATCCAAAGACGAGCACGGCAACCCAACCGAAACGGTGGAAGGACTTTTTGAGCGGGTGGCTTCTGCCATTGCGGAGGCGGACCGGATGTTTGACCCCCAGGCCGATGTGGACAAGACCAAGCAAATCTTCTATGACATGATGACCAATCTTGAGTTTTTACCCAATTCTCCCACTTTGATGAACGCGGGGAAGGAGTTGGGACAGCTTTCCGCCTGCTTTGTGCTGCCGGTGGAGGACAGCATGGAGGCCATCTTCGAGGCCATCAAGCAGGCCGCCCTCATCCACAAATCCGGCGGCGGCACGGGATTTTCCTTTTCCCGGCTTCGTCCGGCGGGGAGCACCGTCAAATCCACCGGCGGCGTGGCCAGCGGCCCCATTTCCTTTATGCGGGTGTTCAACATGGCCACCGAGGCCGTCAAGCAGGGCGGAACCCGCCGCGGCGCCAACATGGGCATTCTCCGGGTGGACCATCCCGATATCATGGATTTCATTCACTGCAAAAAGAACAACTCCGATATCCAAAACTTCAACATCTCGGTAGGCGTCACCGAGGCCTTTATGGAGGCGGTGGAAAAAGGGGAGGACTATAATCTCATCCATCCCGGCACTAAAGAAGTGATGGGCTCCCTCAACGCCCGCAAGGTGTTTGAAGAGATTGTGGCGGGAGCATGGCAGAATGGGGAGCCGGGCATCATCTTTTTGGACCGGCTCAACCGGGACAACCCCGTGCCCTCCCAGGGGGAAATTGAAAGCACCAACCCCTGCGGCGAACAGCCCCTGCTGCCCTACGAAAGCTGCAACCTGGGCTCCATCAACCTATACCAGATGCTCCGCAAGAAAAAGGACCGTTGGGAAGTTGATTGGAACAAGCTGGAGCAGACCATTTACCATGCGGTTCACTTTTTGGACAACGTCATTGAAGTGAACAAGTATCCGCTGGACAAAATTGAGTTTGTCACCAAACAAAGCCGGAAGATTGGACTCGGCGTCATGGGCTTTGCCGACATGCTCCTACGGATGGGCATCCCCTACAACAGCGACGAGGGAGTGGCCCTTGGCCGCGAAGTGATGCGCTTTATTCAGGAGAAGGGCCGCCAGGCTTCCATGGAGCTTGCCAAAACCAGAGGCCCGTTCCCTCTGTTCCACGAGAGCATTTACCGGGACGGCGCTCCGCTGCGCAATGCCACCGTCACCACCATCGCCCCCACCGGAACCCTTTCCATCATAGCAGGATGCTCCTCCGGAGTGGAGCCGGTGTTTGCCTTTGCCTACATCCGCAACATCATGGATAACACCGAGCTGCTGGAAGTTAACCCGGTGCTCCGCACGGTGTTGGAGGAAAAGGGCCTGTACAGCGACGACATTATGCGCAAGGTCGCAAAAGAGGGAACCCTTGCCCACATGGAAGAGCTGCCCGAGGAAATTCGGCGGGTCTTTGTTTGCTCCCACGACATTTCCCCCCAGTACCATGTGCGGATGCAGGCGGCTTTTCAGGAGTACACCGACAATGCGGTCTCCAAAACGGTGAACTTTGTCAACAGCGCCACCAAGGAAGACGTAGCGGAGGTGTACCGTCTGGCTTACCGCCTGGGCTGCAAGGGAATCACCATCTACCGGGACGGCAGCCGCCTGTCGCAAACCCTCAACATCGGCAAGGTAAAGCGGGATGAACAGCAGGAGCCGGAACAGCAAGCTCCCGCAAAGCCAGAGCCCATCAAGCCCCGCGACCGGGCCGAAAGCATGCTGGGAGTCACCAAGCGGATGAAAATCGGCTGCGGCAACCTATACATTACGGTAAATTACGACGATTTGGGCATCTGTGAGGTCTTCACCTCCACCGGCAAGGCGGGAGGCTGCCCTTCCCAGAGCGAGGCCACCGCTCGCCTGGCCTCGGTGGCGCTGCGGGCCGGGCTGGATATCGACGAAGTGGTCCGCCAGCTGCGGGGTATTCGCTGCCCCTCCACCATCCGCCAGCAGGGGATGAAGTGCACTTCCTGCCCCGACGCCATTGCCCGGGTCATCAAAGAGGTGGACGACAACCTGAAAAGCGGGCGGCTGGCCGCCATTAACGGGGCCAGAACCATTCTCTACAAATTCTGCCCCGAGTGCGGAAAAGCCCTTAAGACCGAAGGCACCAGCCAGACCTGTCCCGAATGCGGGTTCACCCGTCCCATTGCCCCCCAGGCGGCTCCCAAACCGGTCAAAGAAACCGACAGCCTTTGCCCCGACTGCGGCGAAAAGCTGGAGCACGAGGGCGGCTGCGTTTCCTGCCGCAACTGCGGGTATTCCAAATGTAACTAACCATTGATTTTCGCCATCCGGACGCATGAAGCTGCCACCTTTTGCCCAAACTAGTAAGGCGGAGGTGATTACCTTGTCCAAAAACAAGCAGCAGTCTCAGGGTCTGGATGGCGTTCTTCGTTCCGAAAGCGCCCAGCGGTATTTTTCCTCTTTGCCCACCTACGTGCAGGAAATGATTATGCAGCGCCGGGAAAGTGTTCGCTCGGAAGATGACCTTCGCGCCTACGCCGAAAACCTCACCAAAGGCGATTGCTAGAACATGTTTCCCAAGCCCCTGCCGCGTTTTGCCATCAGGGGCTTACATAGCCGGCAGGCTCCTTTATGTTTGCTTCATTTTTTAGAATTGGAAAAGGTTAGGCAGAAAAGTACTTGCATTCTGATGCCTTTTGGGGTAAACTAAAGTGAGTTTATTTGTATGGAGGGAAGCCGCATGATTTCAGCCGGCGATTTTAGAAATGGCGTTACATTCGAAATGGATGGCAACGTAATGCAAATCATTGAATTTCAACATGTAAAGCCCGGTAAAGGTGCTGCCTTTGTGCGTACCAAGGTGCGCAACGTCATCACTGGAGCCGTTACCGAAAAAACCTTTAGCCCCACCGACAAATTCCCCACCGCCTATATCGAGCGGAAGGATATGCAGTATCTTTATCAGGACGGCGGGCTATACTATTTCATGGACAACGAAACCTACGAGAATATTCCCATCAGCGCCGACAAGCTGGACGACAACTTCAAGTTTGTCAAGGAGAATACCGACGTTAAGGTGTTGTCCTACAAGGGAAATGTATTCGGCGTGGAGCCTCCCTACTTTGTGGAGCTGGAGGTTACCAAAACGGAACCGGGTGTCAGAGGAGATACCGCAACCAACGTCATGAAGCCTGCAATTCTGGAAACCGGCGCCGAAATTAAGGTGCCTCTGTTCATCAACGAAGGCGATCGGATCCGCGTGGACACCCGTACCGGCGAGTACATGGAGCGTGCATAGCCAGACCGACCTGCCGATTGGAAGGAGAAAAACATGGAATTACAGGAAAAAGTAGCGTACCTCAAGGGTCTTGCCGAAGGGCTGGGCGTGAGCGATTCCACCAAAGAGGGCAAGATTATTAAGCTGATCATCGACATTTTGGATGATGTGGTGCTGACCCTTGCTGATACGGGGGAAGGTTTTGCTCTCCTTGGCGAACAGCTCGAATCCATGGATGAAGACCTGGAAGAAATCATGGAAGACCTCTATGGGGACGACGAGGAGGATGATGAGGAGGACGGTTGCTGCGGTCACGGCCGGCATCACGGACACCATCACCACCACGACCATGACTTCGAAGATGACGATGATTTCGAGGATGCCTACGAAGGGGAACTGTACGAGGTAACTTGCCCTACCTGCTCCGACGTCATCTGTGTGGACGAGGACATGCTGGACGAAGGGCAGATTACCTGCCCCGGCTGCGGCGAGCTACTGGAGTTTGACCTGGACGGCAAACTGGACGAATCAGAGATCGAAGATTCGAAAGATGAGGAATAAGCTCACTTGTTGGGCTGTGGAGCCCGCCTTTCGCAGAAGGCGGGCTCTTCTTATGTCCAAACGTTTTTGTGAAAAATCACAACATGGCTGAACGTATCACAAAGAAACCGGAAATTTTTTACTTGGATTGCTTCGCAATTTGGTAGACTTTCCAAACTTTGGATATTATAATATCTCTATCAAAAGGCTTTCCGGTTCTGGAACGATTCTAGAATGGGTTCTGTATGCGAAACATGTACCGGGCGTTAAAAAGTCGCGGCTCAACGCAAAAAAGTTTATGAATATTGCACCAAACATGTTAAAAGGTTGCCAATCATTGCAACTAAGTGTTGAATGTGCTAAAATGTGAAGGGTTTCGGCAAAGAAGGTGAATGATATGAATGGGCCTTCCCGCCGGGTTGCATTGACAGGAATTCTATTTGCTCTCGCACTAGCCCTTTCTTTTTTGGAGGGAATGGTGCCGATTCCTGTTCCGTTCCCCGGAGTAAAATTGGGACTTTCCAACATCGTGGTGATGTACTGCGTCTATGCGATGGGTGCAGGACAAGCTTACTTGTTGGGTGTGCTCAAGGCATTGTTTGTACTGATGACCCGGGGAATGAGTGGCGCGCTGCTAAGCCTTTCTGGTGGACTGCTTTCCATTACGGTTATGGTATTGCTGCGTCGTTTTATCTTCCAGCAGGATCACTATACCGCCATCAGTATAGGAGGAGCAGTTGCCCACAATATTGGGCAACTGGTTTGTGCTGCGCTTTTGCTGGGAGAAAGCATATTGCTTTGGTATTATCTTCCGGTTCTTGCCGCCGTTGGCGTCCTGGTAGGGGCGCTGACTGCGGTTTTATTGCGTAACTTGCTCCCTGTTCTTGCCCCTTTTCGGACAGAGCCTTTTGCCAATCGATAGCTTGTAGGACGTTTTGCTTATCTCATTTAGTGTAAAATTGCTTTATATATATCAGGCAATTCAGCAAATCAGGAGGAGGAATTCAGTTGTTGAGCATCTTTGATAAGCGGCTCAAGGGAGTCCGGGCTCCTCATTGCAAAAACACGATGGACTGTGCAACGCAACAAATGCCTGTTCCAGACAAAGTGTTTATTTGTATGTCCCAGCACATGGGACCCCCCTGCGACGTTCTGGTAAAGCCGGGGGATGAGGTGAAGGTGGGACAGGTGATTGGCGATTCCGCAGCCTTTCTCAGCGCTCCCGTACACTCCAGCGTGTCTGGAAAGGTGACGAGTATTGAAGAAATCATTATGCCCAACGGTACTCGCACCAAGACGGTGGTCATTGAGACCGATAAACAGCAAACCTATCACGAAAGCGTGAAAAAGCCCCAGGTGACTGACCGGGCGAGCTTTCTGGCGGCCGTGCGGAATGCCGGACTGGTAGGTTTGGGAGGCGCTGGTTTCCCTACTCATATCAAGTTCAACCCTCGGAATTTGAACGAGGTGGATACATTAATTATCAACGGCGCCGAATGCGAGCCCTACATCACCTCGGACTACCGCACCATGATGGAGCGGGGAGAGGATGTCATGTTGGGCATCCAGGCCGTGATGAAGTACTTGGAGATTCCCAATTGCATCATCGCCATTGAGGAGAACAAGCCCAAGGGCATTGCCAGGATGCAGGAACTTGCCAAAGGTTTGTCCGGTGTGAAGGTGCATCCCCTTCCATCCCGTTACCCTCAGGGCGCTGAAAAGGTGCTGATTTATGAGACCACCGGCCGGGTCGTTCCCGAAGGCAAGCTGCCCGCCGACGTCAACTGCATTGTCAGCAACATCACCACCATTGCCCATTTGGCCCTTTATCTCAAAGAGGGAATTCCTCTCATCACCAAATGCTTGACGGTGGATGGAGGAGCCATTGCCAAACCGCAAAACGTGGAGGCTCTAATCGGCACCCCCATCAAAGACGTCATTGATTTCTGCGGCGGCTACTCCAAAGAGCCCCGCAAACTCCTCATGGGCGGCCCCATGATGGGCACTGCGCTCTATGACGATACTTATCCCATCCTGAAAAACAACAACGCCATTCTGGCCTTTGACGAATCTCTGGCGGAAACCAAACCCGAAACGCCCTGTATTCGCTGCGGGCGCTGTGTGCGTTCCTGCCCTGTAAAATTGATGCCTCTGCGCATTGAAGATGCCTTTCTCAAAGACGATTACCAGGGGCTTCAGGAGTATAAAGTCAACCTCTGCATCGAATGCGGTTGTTGCTCTTTCGTTTGTCCTGCAAAGCGTCAACTAGTGCAAACCAACCGTTTGGCCAAGGCGCGGCTGCGCAAGTGGATGCAGGAGCAGAATGCCAAAGAAGGAGGAAAGAAATAACATGACGCAAAATTTGGTCATCACCTCCTCGCCCCATATCCGTGCGAAGGATACCACCCGCAGCATCATGCTGGATGTTCTGATTGCCCTGTGTCCGGCTCTGATTGCTTCTGTCATTTGGTTTGGTCCCCGGGCTCTGTTGGTGTCCGCGGTCTGTGTGGGAGCCAGCGTTTTGTTCGAGTATCTTTATCGCAAGCTGATGCATCTGGATATGACCATTGGAGACCTTTCCGCTGCGGTCACCGGTTTACTCCTTGCCTTTAACCTGCCCTCCAGCATTCCCCTGTGGATGGCGGTCATCGGCTGCTTTGTGTCCATTGTGATTGTCAAGCAGCTGTTCGGCGGCCTTGGCAAGAACTTCGCCAACCCTGCCATTGTGGGGCGTATTGTCCTTCTTGTTTCCTTTGCCACCCCCATGACCAACTGGCCCGTGCCCCTGAGCGCCGATGCGGTCACCGGCCCCACTCCGTTGGGTGTTGTCGGCGCGATGGCTGCCGGTGTGGACGCCTCTTCTTCGGCCACCGCTGAGGTTATTGCGCTGCCCAGTTATCTTGATATGTTCCTCGGCAAAATCGGCGGTTCCTTGGGTGAAACCTGCACGCTGGCGCTGCTGATTGGATTTGTCTATCTGGTGGCCCGCAAGGTGATCACCGTCACCGAACCGCTGGCCTTTATTGGAACGGTCTTTGTGCTGAGCTGGCTGCTGGGTGCCGACCCTGTTTTCCACATTCTGGCGGGCGGCGTCATGCTGGGCGCCATCTTTATGGGTACCGACTATGTCACCACTCCCACCACTGAGCTGGGCCGCCTGATTTTCGGAATCGGCGCCGGTGTTCTGACGGTGATCATCCGCCTGTACGGTTCCTATCCCGAAGGCGTCAGCTTTGCCATCCTCATCATGAACATCGTCACTCCGCACATTGACAACCTCACCCGCATCAAAGCACTGGGCGCGGAAGGAGGCAAAAAGGCATGAGAGACATTAAGAAATTCCGGGACGGATTTATCGGCCCCGTCCTGATTCTGGGCGCCATCAGCCTGGTGATTACCTGGGCGGTAGCCGCCACCTATCAGCTGACCTACGGTGAAATCCAACGGGCGGAGCAGGAAAAGGCAAGGCTTGCCCGCGTCGAGGTGTTGCCCGAAGCCGACGATTTTACCCAATACGATGTACAGCTTCCCGAAGGCGTTTCGGAAGCTTACCGCGCCAATAATGGAGCAGGCTTTGTGTTCCAGGCCAGCTCCAAAGGCTACGACGGCCAGGTTCCCTTTATGATTGGCATGGATGCCGAAGGCAAAATCGTGGGCATCAAAATGATGACCAACAACGAAACCAAGGGTCTTGGTTCCCGGGTGGGCGAGCCAGCGTACCTGCAGAAATATGTAGGACTTGCGGGTGACCCCGATTCGGTGGACTCCATTTCCGGTGCGACCAAGACCAGCAATGCACTGAAAAATTCTCTGCGAGCCGCCCAAAAAGCTTATGAGCAGCTCAAGGATATGAATCCATAAGAAAGGGGCAGGCGAGTATGGAACAGAAAAAAAGCAAGCTGAGTATTCTGACCAACGGCATTATCAAGGAAAATCCCACGCTGGTGCTGGTACTGGGTACCTGCCCGACGCTGGCGGTTTCCACCATGGCCATCAACGGCATTGGCATGGGAATTGCCGCCACAGTGGTGCTGGTGTTCTCCAACATATTGATTTCGTTGCTCAAAAACATCATTCCCGAAAAAGTCCGCATTCCCTGTTACATCGTCGTCATTGCGGGTCTGGTCACCGTGGTGCAGCTCTTCGTGCAGGCCTATTTCCAGAGCATCTACGAGGCTTTGGGTATCTTCCTGCCGTTGATTGTGGTAAACTGCATTATTTTGGGTCGGGCCGAAATGTTCGCCAATAAAAACAGCGTCATTGACAGTGCTCTGGACGGCCTCGGCATGGGCCTGGGCTTTACCCTTGCCGTTACCTTTATCGGATGCATCCGTGAGTTTTTGGGTTCCGGCAGCGTCTTTGGCGTGCAGATTCACAACATCGACCCCATGTCTATTTTCCTGCTGGCCCCCGGAGGCTTCTTTGTCTTCGGTTCCACCATTGCGCTGGTCAACCGTCTGACCAAGGGCAAGGGAGTCAAGCGGAAGAGCTTTGGATGCGAGGGCTGCCCTGCCGCGGCGGCTTGCGGCCACGCTCAAAAAGCGGAAGGAGGCTGTAACGCATGAAAGAGATCGTAATCATTCTCTTTTCCGCCATTCTGGTGAATAACTTTGTTCTTTCCAAGTTTTTGGGCATCTGCCCCTTCCTGGGCGTTTCCAAAAAGCTGGATTCCGCTGTCGGCATGAGCATTGCCGTCACCTTCGTCATGGTGATGGCCACCGCCGCCACCTGGCCGGTGTACTATTTCATCCTGGTCCCCAACAATCTAACCTACCTCAACACCATTCTGTTCATTCTCATCATCGCCGCTCTGGTTCAGCTGGTGGAAATTATTTTGAAAAAGTACATTCCCTCCCTTCATCGGGCGCTGGGCGTGTACCTGCCTTTGATTACCACCAACTGCGCCGTGCTGGGCGTCACCCTTCTCAACATTGAGGAGTCCTACAGATTTGTGCATGCCATTATCAACGCAACCGGAGCCGGACTTGGATTTATGCTGGCCATGGTGCTCTTTGCAGGAGTCCGCTCCAAAATGGCAAATGCTGTGATTACCAAAAGCTTTGATGGAATACCCATCACTTTGATTGCCGCTTCGATTGTGTCGTTGGCCTTTATGGGCTTTTCCGGCGTCATTGAAGGCATATTCGGTTAAGGAGGGAAGAACATGGCAATTGCATTGCCGGTGATTACCGTCACCGTGATTGGAGCGGTCTGCGGTGTACTGTTGTCCATAGCCGACAAGTACATGGCGGTTCCGGTGGACGAACGGGTGAGTCAGGTTCGGGAAGTTCTGCCTGGTGCCAACTGTGGCGCCTGCGGCTTTGCCGGTTGTGACGAATATGCCGAAAAATTGGTCAACGCCGGTGTCAAGACCAATCTCTGTATCCCTGGCGGAGCAGAAACAGCAAAGAAAATCAGCGCCATTTTGGGAGCTGATTTCGAAGCGGTTGAGGCCAAGGTTGCCGTCGTCCGCTGTTCGGGAACCCATCAGCAGACCGGGTTGATTATGGACTATCAGGGCCCGAAAACCTGCGAAGCCTGCGTCACCTATTACAGAGGCAAGGGCAGCTGCTCCTACGGCTGCATGGGCTTCGGGGACTGTGTTGCGGCCTGTCAGTACGGCGCCATTGAAGTGGTGGACGGGGTTGCCAAAGTGGATAAATCCTTGTGCACCGGCTGCGGTATGTGCGCCAAGGCATGCCCCAAGGCTTTGATCAACATTATCCCCGCTTCCAGCGATGTGTTTGTGGGCTGTTCCTCCACCGACAAGGGCGCCGTAACCCGCAAGGTGTGCTCGGCGGGTTGCATTGGCTGCAAACGGTGCGAAAAGGCCTGCAACTTTGGCGCCATCACGGTGACCAACAATTTGGCTTCCATTGACCCGGAGAAGTGCACCAATTGTGGTGAGTGCGTCCAGGTTTGCCCCACCAAAGTGATTCGGGTCAATCAATGCTCGGCTCAGGCCAATGTCGCAGGTTAAGCTGCTATCTGCCACATAACATAGCTTCGAGACGCAAAAATTAACAGAATCTTCTTTTATTTGGGATGCTGCCGCTGTATAATAATACCATTGTATGGTATTGCTGCGGCGGCATTCTATTTTTTGGAGGAATCATCATGAAGTGGGTTTATCGATTGGAACGCAGACTGGGGCGCGATTTTGGCATCCCCAATCTGATGATTTATATCACCTCCACCATGTTGGCGGTGTATATCCTGGGCTACTTTTTTATGCCAAGCATCATCGGCTTTCTGAGCCTTAGCTGGCGCGCCGTGTTACAGGGACAAGTCTGGCGGCTGATTACCTTTCTCGTGCTGCCTCCTACCTGGGGAAATATCTTGCTGTTGTTTATTGCCCTTTATGTCACCTACCATCTCGGCAACACCCTGGAGATGGAGTGGGGTACCACTCTGTTCACCATTTACTTTCTTCTCGGGGCGGTGGGAGCCATTCTGGCCGCCATCCTCACCGGATACGGCACCAACTACTATCTCTACCTGTCCCTCTTTTTGGCTTATGCCTATCTGTACCCCAATGCCACCTTTATGCTGTTTTTCCTCATTCCCATCAAGGCGAAATGGCTGGCGGCATTTAACTGGGCTCTCTATTTCTTAGCCTTTGCCTTTGGCAGTATGACCGACCGGGCCGCCATTGTATTTTCCCTGCTTAATTTCTTTTCTTTCTTTGGACCCGACGTGTTCCGAACCATCAAGCAGAATTACCAAGCCTACAAACGCCGCCGGGAATTTCGCAGAAATTGGAAAAACAACCCCTGGTGATCAAATACCATGGCCCTCTGTTGCCAATAGTGGCGACAGAGGGCCTTTATATATTACAAATTCCTGTCAACCAAAAGGAATTTTTAAGCTCCTACAACAATATCGTGAGATATTTAAAGGATGCAAAAGATAATCATAGCTGGTTAAATTAAATAGGCAATTATCGGTCAATATTACGATTGAATTAAAAAGAGGAAAAGAGTATGCTTTAATTAAAGGTCAAAGAAAGTCAAAGTCAAGGCGGTGGTTGCTGTGGGCATCAGCGATATGATAGCCAGGTTCATCAACGAGATTTTGGAGGAAGATGGCTGTTGCGAATTGCAGCGTTCTGAATTGGCCAATCGGTTTGGTTGCGTGCCCAGTCAGATCAACTATGTCATCGCCACTCGGTTTTCTCCCGAACATGGCTATCAGGTGGAAAGCCGTCGGGGCGGAAACGGCTATATCCGCATCCGCAAAATCAAGCTGGAACCCAGATGTTTGATGATGCACACCATTAATGTCATTGGTGACAGCGTTGACCTTCGCACCGCAAAGGCACTTCTTTCCAACCTTTTGGACACCGAGACTTTGGACCGGAGCACCGTCGGCTTGATGTTAACCGCCATGGGTGAGGGTGCTTTGGGCATTTTGCCCCGGGAACAGCAAGACAGAGTGCGAGCAGAAATATTCAAGCAGATGTTGATTCAACTTCTCTCGGAGCAGGCCTAATCAAACACCAAAGCAAGAAAACTACATAAAATAGGAGTAAAAGTGCATCTACACTCTGGCGACTTCATCAGAAAGGGTGATTGATGATGAAATGCAATTACTGCGGGCAAAACGAAGCGAATCATTGTTTTGTCGTCAATATAATGGGCAGAGAATCGGAGATTTACCTGTGCAGCGAATGCCTGGCAGGTATTCAGCGAAATATGGCCTTTATGATGCGGTATGCAGGCGCGGAAGAGGCCGCTTACCCTAATGCCTATCCGTATCCCAATCCCCGTGCGGTACAGGTGCGGGAATTGGGCAAAGATCCATTTCCTCTGGATGCAGGGGAGGATATTAAACGCCGCAGAGCGCTAATCGAACTGAAAAACCGTTTGCGGGAAGCCGTAGCGCGGGAGGATTACGAGCTTGCGGCGCAACTTCGGGACGAGATCCTGAGAAAAGAAGAAGGTGCATTAATTTATGATACATAGAGATATCTTTACGCCCCAGTCCAAGGAAGTGATGCAGGGCGCTTTTCGGCTGGCCATGGAAATGCGGCACAGCTTTTTGGGCAGTGAGCATCTCCTGTGGAGCCTGGCGCGGGATGGCGTAGGCAGCGCCTCTCAGGTGCTGCAGCGGGCGGGCTTGGACTGCTCCATCATCCGCGACATCATCCAGCGCTATGACGGCCAGGGTAAAGCGGAAACCCTTCAGGCAAAAGGTCTTGCTCCCGATGCCGACCGGGTGCTGGAGCTGGCGGAGGCGCAGGCCAAAAAGCTGGGCCATAAGCAGATTGAGCCCGAACACCTGTTGCTGGGTATCCTGCAGGAGCCGGAGAGCGTGGCCGCCAAAATTATCGTTTCTACCGGCGTTCCTCTGGACCGGCTCACCACCGATTTGCTGGAGCTGCTGGGCAAAGGCTGGCCTCGCCCGGTGGTCAAAGCCGCCGACAAAAAGGAGCGGCCCTCCACCAAGACACTGGAACAGTACAGCCGGGATTTGGTGGAGCTGGCCAACCAGGGCAAACTGGACCCGGTTATCGGCCGGGATGGGGAAATCGCTCGCGTAGTACAGATTCTCTCCCGCCGCACCAAGAACAACCCCGTTCTTATCGGAGAGCCCGGCGTCGGAAAAACCGCGGTGGCCGAGGGGTTGGCCCAGCGGATTGCCTCCGGACAGGTGCCGGAGAATCTATTGGGCAAGCGGATTCTCATGCTGGACCTGACCAAGATGGTGTCCGGCGCTAAGTTCAGGGGCGATTTTGAAGAGCGCATCAAGGGCTGCATAGAGGAAGCGGCCGCTGCCGACAATATCATTTTGTTCATCGACGAGCTCCACACCCTCATCGGCGCCGGCGCCGCCGAAGGCTCGATGGACGTGGCCAACATCCTCAAGCCCGCCCTTTCCCGTGGGGAAATTCAGGTTATTGGCGCCACCACTCTCACCGAATACCGCAAGCACATCGAAAAAGACTCCGCTTTGGAGCGGCGGTTCCAGTCGGTGCTGGTGGGCGAACCCTCCCCGGAGGATACCATTCGGATTCTCCAGGGCCTTCGCAGCCGCTATGAAGAGCATCACAAGCTTACCATCACCGACGAGGCGCTGGAGGCGGCGGTTCACCTTTCCGCCCGTTATATTCAGGACCGCTATCTTCCCGACAAGGCCATCGATTTGATGGACGAAGCGGCGTCCCGAGTGCGGACCGGCAACCTGACCGTACCCGAGGAGTTTAAGGTCATTGAAGGCCGTATCGCCGCTCTCACGGCTGAAAAGGAAGAAGCGGTGCGCAATCAGGACTTCGAGCGGGCAGCCATGTTGCGGGATATGCAGCGGCAGCTGCAGGACGAACTCAGCCGCAAGCAGGATGCCTGGAATGCCACCCGCTCCGGCAGCGTCACAGCCGAAGACGTTGCCGCTGTGGTGAGCTCCTGGACCGGAATCCCCGTCACCATGCTGACCGAGGATGAAAGCCAGCGGCTGCTGCGGCTGGAGCAAACCCTCCACCAGCGGGTGGTTGGGCAGGACGAGGCGGTCACCGCCGTTGCCAAGGCCATTCGCCGGGGCAGGGTAGGGCTGAAGGATCCCAAACGCCCCATCGGCGTGTTCCTGTTCCTTGGCCCCACCGGCGTTGGCAAGACGGAGCTGTGCAAGGCGCTGGCGGCCGCCATGTTCCAGGATGAAAACGCCATGATTCGGGTGGATATGAGCGAATACATGGAGCGGCACACCGTCTCCAAGCTGATTGGCTCTCCTCCCGGTTACGTGGGCTACGACGAAGGTGGACAGCTCACCGAAAAAGTGCGCCGCAGACCGTACAGCGTCATCCTTTTTGATGAAATTGAAAAAGCCCATCCCGACGTTTGGAGCGCATTGCTCCAGATTATGGAGGACGGCCGCCTCACCGACGCCCAGGGCCGGACGGTGGATTTCAAAAACACCATCATTGTCATGACCTCCAACATCGGAGCCAAGAGCATTACCGGCAAGCAGAAGAGCACCCTCGGTTTCTCCGCCGTCGACCGGAAGGAAGGGGAGACCCGTCCGCTGTCCGAAATCAAGGAAAAGGTGATGGCGGAAGTGAAAAACGTCTTTTCTCCCGAATTCTTCAACCGGATTGACGACATCATCGTTTTCCATCAGCTGAACAGCGACCATATTCGTGATATCGCCAGGAACATGGTCAATAACCTGGCCCAGCGGGTGGCCGAGCTCGGCATCACTCTGGAAATCGACGATGCAGCCCTCCAGATTCTGGTGGATAAGGGGTTTGACCCGCAATACGGCGCCCGACCCCTGCGCCGGGTCATCCAGACGGAAATTGAGGATGCCGCCGCCACCGCTTATCTGGAAGGAGGCTACCGGGAAGGAGACACTATGCTGGTCACCGCCCGGAACGGCGAAATCGTACTGGAGAAGAAAACAACGCCAAAGATGCTGGCTGTGGCACAGCAATAGTTGAGAACAGGCGATAGGTTTTAGAAACCTATCGCCTTCCTTGTCTAGTAAAACCACTCGCTAGGCGAGTGGTTCAAAAGAGGCTTTTGCCGAT
>ENA-UPSA01000211-UPSA01000211.1-bioreactor-metagenome-genome-assembly--contig:-NODE-211-length-94278-cov-19.222960_pt1 | contig 94278 bp, 82 predicted proteins | sample MGYA00238183_ERZ773288 | MGnify/ENA primary metagenome ERZ773288 (study PRJEB29028, sample SAMN07631243) | bioreactor metagenome | isolation source: Switchgrass digestor | place: USA: Dartmouth... | reverse complement strand
TTGTCAATATCAAACCAAGTTCTCTCAAAAATGTCCTTAAAAAATCACTTTGTACTCTTCTGGATGTATCAATTATCTTCTCCTTTCTCATTTTATTTTTAATCCCCATCTGGAGAGTTATACCAAACTTTACTTCACCAATTCCAGTAGTCTACTCAATGTAGCATAATCTGCCTCTTTTCTGCTCATAATTCTGCTTCAGATCTTCTGCAAACATATGTACACACTCCTTAACCATCTCCAAACTAGAATGGCCAAGTAGCTTCTGGAGGCGGAAAATATCTCCACCAGCCATGATGTATTTTTTTGCGTAGGTATGGCGAAAAGCATTGCAGTAAGTTTTCATTGCGCCTCTACTTTGGTCGTAACGCTTAATTGCGGTTTTAGGAGAATCAACTTGCATTTGCTCTCCGTACTGGTTGCAAAAAAGATAATCATCGAGGTTACCTTGACGGTACTTGAGATATTCAAACAAAACATCTTTCAAAGTATTAGACATAGGTATAATCTGTTGACGCTTGTTTTAGTATGGCGTAATATAATGCAATCGTTGTCAAAATCCAAATCGCTAATTTTGAGGTTGGCAACGGTGCTAATGCGGTTGCCTGTTGCAAGCAAGTAGTTTACCAATACCCAATCCCTAAATTCAGCGAAAGTACATTTTTTAAGTCAGGTTTTTTTAAAAAGAAGGGCTAATTCTTCATCGGTGTAAACCTCTTTAACCTTCTTTTCCGCCTTCGGCAATTTAATTTTAAACTTTTTCTTCACATACCCTAAATTCATAAAGTAGTATAGAATGGCATGTATAGCTCTAATATGTGTTGCTATGCTTACATCACTCAAAGTTTCTTTCTCATGCAAATGTAAGATGTAATCTCCGATGGTTTTCTGTCAATATCTTGCAAGCCACCTTTGTAAAATTCAAGAAAATTACTGAAATGGCGTTCGTAAAAGGCAATGGCATGAGGGGATAGGTTTTTGATTTTACAGTAGCGGATAAACTCGTCAAAAGCATTTTGGATTGTTTTGGTTTTGGCCTGCGAGGGCAAAGAGATTTTTTGCATTTTAAGCACCTCCGTCGCATAAAAAAATGACCACGTGATGTAGCGATTAACCTCGCTAGGTCACATGGTCATTTGTGGTAGCCCCTAGGGGAATCGAACCCCTGTTTCCGCCGTGAGAGGGCGGCGTCCTAGGCCACTAGACGAAGGAGCCATACACTGGCTGCGGAACTAGGATTCGAACCTAGACTTTGTGATCCAGAGTCACACGTGCTACCGTTACACCATTCCGCACCGTTTCCCCTTTTTCAACTCGCGGGATAAATTATACCATATCCCGGGAGAATGTCAAGAGGTTTTTAATTTCTTTTTTGCTTTTTCGGCAACAGTTTGATTTAAATACATAAGCCCTCAAAAATTTGAGGGCTTATACCCATCCCACGATGCCGCCTCCCTACGATTTTACAACCCGCTTCTCAGCAGGTGGGTGTCCTGTTGACTGTCTCTGCCTTCCATTCGACGATGGCTTGACATCGGTCAGTCAAACTCCGGACTCCCATATTATCTACGTGGGTTAAAACCGGTAGAGATCCTCGCACACCCCAGGATGAGTATCAACCATCCAGTCGCAGTTATATAGTAATATAAATCGCGCATATTTTCAATACACAATATTAACCAAATAGCATAGAAATTTTTCGATTAATTTTATCACACCGGATGAAATCTCCCTATTGCGGGCTTTTTCTCATTCTATAAGACATATAAGGCTTTCTCCATAAGCCTTTTTGCGTTTAATGTCCCATCAAAAGAACCGCGGATAAACGGGTTTATGCTTCCATGCATTGCATCTTTCACAGTAATATAGATGTACGCACAGGTGATCTCCCATCATTATGCGGTTATCGCCATTATCATAGGCGAAGCTTTCCCTGTCAACATAAGGGCTGTAAGGGCCCTTATAATCCTCCATTTTCCCCTGTTCGACCATAGGCCCTCCGCACATATCGCATACCTCGTATGCAATTACCAACCCGTTGCACAAGGGACAGACCAGTTCCATATCTCTTCCTCAGGTTTGGTCGATGCCGGTCAATACTTCATCGAATATTACGCATCTCCCGTTATTCCAATGTATGCACCCCTCACAGCTTACCACTTGCTCCTGCCCGCTCACGTTGTCGCTCAATGCTGCCATGCGAGAGCGATATTCGGGGCATACCGATGCTACATACCTCTTTTGCTCCATGCTGGGCGATTCCCGATTTTCCATGATATCACATCCTCCCTTGCTTAACCTTATCCATAACTTATTATCCCTCTTCAAAAGGGGAATATTCAATTTTACACGACGGCATACCTCCTATCCGTCGTATGGTTGCCCCTCGTCCACCTTCCGCATCGGCCTCCCCATCTGGCCGCTATGCTATCCCCTGCCGTAAGTTCCACTATTTCGCAATAATTGGCGCATCCACCGCATTCAAAGCTTCTGGAAGTAAATTCGTTTTGGAGTATATTTTCAAATCCCCTGAACTTCGTCTTTTGGCCTTTGCTCATGTGATCCTTGGCAAGTATAGCGGCTCCCAGAGCGCCCATGACGTCATAGTGCTCCGGAACCGTTATTTCGTATCCCAAAGCCTCTTCAAACGCCTTTCGTATCCCTACGTTTGCCGCAACGCCCCCCTGAAAGACCACCCTTGGCAGGATTTCCTTCCCCTTACCCACATTGTTAAGATAATTCCTCACCAGCGCCTCGCATAGGCCCCTTATGATGTCCTCGCAGCTGCAGCCCATCTGCTGCTTGTGTATCATATCCGACTCGGCAAATACCGCACACCGCCCGGCAATCCTGACCGGGGACTCGGATTTCAGCGCCAGCTCTCCGAATTTTTCAATCGGTATGTTCAAGCGGGCAGCCTGCCGATCGAGAAACGATCCCGTACCGGCTGCACATACCGTATTCATGGCAAAATCCGAAACCACCCCATCTCTGAGGATTATTATCTTTGAATCCTGGCCTCCTATCTCCAGAATGGTTCTGGCATCGGGCACAAACGTCAGGGCAGCAATGCCGTGAGCGGTTATCTCGTTCTTCACCACGTCTGCTCCGACCACCACAGCCGCCAGTTCCCTACCGCTGCCGGTGGTGCCTATGCCCCCTATCTCAGTATGGGCGGGAAGCATTGAAGCCATCTCCATCATAGCCTTTTTCAAAATTTGTATGGGCTTGCCCTCCGTACGGACATATATCTTACCCAGCAAGTTGTTTCCCTGATCTATGGCAACGACATTGATGCTTACCGACCCAACGTCAACCCCTAGAAAGGCCTTCTTTGTATTCATCAGTCTTGCTCCTCCTTTTTTGTTCCAATAAATCCACAAATGCCTCCAACCGGGTAAAATAGCCGGCCTCGCCCGTCATCTCATCCACCACAAGGGTCATAATAGGCGTGCCGTAATCCTGGTAAATCCTGGGCAGTATGCTCTCTGCCACAATTTCAGGCATACAACCAAAGGGCATTATCTGGATTATCCCGTCCAATCCACGCTCTGAATAGTATATGCTGTTGGCTACGGTCTGCCAGGCATGGCCCCCAACGCATAAATTCAAGTAGGGCGCGGCCTTTTTCAATATCCTCTTATGCCTCATCCTGTGCTTGACATCCAATGAAAGGTGAACCTTAACCCATTCATTAAGGGTGAGGCTCCTATATACTTCCACCCCAAGATAACCAAGCTTTTTTTCTACGTTGAGGTTGACATACGACTCTATAAGGGTGTATATCTCCCCTACCAGCCCTATTTTCAGGGGCGATACTCCGGGTTTTTCTTCTATACCCATCAATATCCCCTTGTATTTTCTGATGGTTTCCAGTATCTCACGGGTGCCATGCTTTTCCATCACTTCCCGCTCAAACATGTACAGCCTGCTATCTGTATCCCCCCTGTTAACCTCCCTGGCCCTCTTCTTCAGAGCTATATCCAGCATCTCATCGGCCTCTTTTACGATGGTAGATGCCCTGTTGAATGCCTTTGCTATGCTTGCCCAGGAGTTTTTGCCTGCAAGCTTTCTGATCCTGCCTATAAATTCCTTATAGTCTGAATTGGGTGGATCAAATATGATCATGTCTACGTCATAACCCAGATCCTTTAAAATTTCCTTCTGCACCACTCCGTAATAGCCGAACCTGCAGGGACCGCAGCTCCCGCTTATTATTATGGTATCGGCTCCCCTTTCTATGCTCTCGATATAATTCCCTATGTTGATTTTAAGTGGCAAGCACGCCATCTCGGGTGAAAGCTGCGTACCCATCTCCAGTGTTCTTTGGGTGATGGGCGGTGGCACCACGACTTCTATGCCCAGATCATCAAGCAGCCCTTTAATGGCCAGATACGCCTGTCCCATGTGTGGAAATGTAACCTTCACGGCTATTCCTCCATTCTATCATGTCTATAAACGCTTCAAGGCGCGTATTAAACCCTGCCTGTCCGCTGTGCTCATCAACGGTAATTAAAGTACTGGGTATCCGATACAACCTTTGGTTATACCTTTGGAGCAGTTCAACGATAAATGCATCGATGCCACAGCCAAAGCTGGATAAAAATATGATGCCGTCTACTTTCCTATCCCTTAGCATGGTAAGCCCGCTGCCCAACAGTTTTTTGCCGTAGCTCCAGAAAAGCTTTTTGGGCAGTTCCTTGCACACTGTTTCAATCTGTAACTGCGGGATGTTCTCGGGCACCAGGACGGAATACCCTCTGGCTCTGAGCTTGGATATAAGCCCCATGCTTATGAACTCATCGTACAGCAGATAAGGATGCCCTATAAGGCCTATTATTCCTTTATTTTCTCCATCCTCAATGCCTTTTTCATCATTGAGTATATCAATGGGCGTTTTACCCTCCTTCAAAAGCGAATCATAAGCCTGCTGGCTTGCTGCAGCTTTTTGCAGAGCCCGGGTTGCCCGAAAATGTTTTGCACCCACCGTTTTACCCAGCTCAATATAACCCCTATATGCATCCTCGAGATTGCGATGGGCGTTGCAATTGAGCACTATCAAATGGGGCAAACCTTTTATCGAGCTTTTTATCATCTCGGGCAAACCTATGAACTTGGGACATATGAATTCCCCCGGACTTATGCTGACCAGCCTGGGAATGAATATGGCGTCCACCTTGCCTGTAAGGCTGACGACATGGCCATGAAACAGCTTGACGGGCAAACAGGCATCATCGACGCAGCTCATTACCCCGCTGTCCAGCACCGCCTTTGAAGTTGCCGGTGAGACGACCACTTGATGCCCCAGCTCTTCAAAAAATCTATGCCACAGGGGATAGTAGTTATAGTACAGCAATGCTCTTGGGATCCCGATTCTCAAATGCCGGCCCCCTCCTTTCCTGGCTTTAAAAAGATTTATCTACTCATATCTATAATATTATTGACCAATGCTTTGCATCTTATAATAGGTGTACAGCTAACTCAAGGCCCGGGACCTTTACGGGATATCTTGTCAAACGGAATAAAAAACAGTGTCATGAATTGGGCATTTATTGGATAATTGTAAAACTTATGAAAACCGCCTATTGCTTTAACAATAAAAATGTTATATACTAAAAACTAGAATACAATGAAGGGGGATGGTTTCTGTGAAAACCGCAAATATAAATCTAACCACAGCCGAGAGCGTAAAGAAATTTGTCAATATAGTCAGCAAATATCCTTACGAGATAGACATTCGCTCCGGACGCTATGTGGTTGACGCAAAGTCGATTCTTGGCATTTTTAGCTTGGACCTCAGCAAACCTGTAACGGTAGAAATATATTCGGACGACTGCGACGACTTCTTGGAAGAGATAAAGGAATACATAATTTAAAAGAACACCTTTGGGTGTTCTTTTCGTCAATGCAGCGGTTTCATGTATATCGTTCGTTTGAGGTGAGGAAATGCCGGACCAAGCTGCCCACCTGGCTGAAAACAAATTATCAATATTATATTACCTTTATTCCCTGGACATACCGCTCACCAACAGCCAGATCACCCAGTTTTTCCTGGAAAACAACGTGATGAATTATTTTGACCTGCAGCAGCTGTTGGGCGAGCTGGTATCATCTCAGCACATAAGCTGCTTGGATACCGGCCATAAGAGCTTCTACAGCCTTACCTCCACGGGGCTCAAAGCATTGAACTTTTTCAAAAACCGCATTCCGGAATGGCTTCGTGAAGTAATTGATGCATATGCCAGGCAAAATCGCAACAGGTTCAAGAGGGAAAACCAAATAATAGCCGAATACAAGAGGGTTTCTCCCGACGAATATGAAGTTACCTGCAAGGTAATGGAAAACGATATCACTCTCATCGAGCTAAAATTGAGCGTAACCGACAACAAGCAGGCCAGGATCATCTGCAATAATTGGGACACCAAAGCCCCCGAGGTATATAAATTTATCATGCAGAATTTAAGCGTTTAATGACCAGTTCAAACTGAAAATCCCATGGCACGGGACAAAAGCGATACTCCCCTGTCATGGGATTTTTTATTATTTATACCGTTAGCAACGTATTCGCACTGTCTCCTATTTTGAAAACCAGCCGGTCGTTTCCGGCATCGATGATCACGCTACAGCCGTTATGCAGCTCTCCTGCAACTATTTTCCACCCCAGCTCTGTCTCTATGGTGTGCTCCATAAAGCGCTTGATCGGACGGGCGCCATACACCGGGTCAAAGCTTCTTTCGGCAATAAATTCCCTTGCAGCCTGAGTCAGCTTAAGCTCTATCCCTTTTTCCCTTACCCTCTCCTTTATCTCGTTAAACCTTAAATCTACAATCATGCCTATTTCTTCTTTTCTCAGCGGTTTAAACAACACTATTTCATCGATGCGGTTTAAAAATTCGGGACGGAAGTACCTTTTCAGTTCCGACATTACCTGGTTTCTGGTATTCCCATCAATTTCGCCCCTATCCTTTAACCCTTCCATTAAAATGGGTCCCCCGATGTTGGAAGTCATGATGATAACGGTATTCTTAAAATCCACGGTATGCCCCTGGCTGTCGGTCAACCGGCCATCATCCAAAAGCTGCAGTAAGACATTGAACACGTCGGGATGGGCCTTCTCTATCTCATCAAACAGCACAACCGAATAAGGCTTACGCCGCACAGCTTCGGTCAGTTGCCCACCCTCTTCGTATCCCACATAGCCCGGCGGCGCGCCTATCAGCCTCGACACCGAAAATTTATCCATGTATTCGGACATATCTATCCGGACCATGTTGTCTTCGGTGTCAAAAAGCACGCTGGCCAACGTCCTGGCCACCTCGGTCTTGCCAACCCCCGTTGGCCCCAGGAACAGGAACGAACCTATAGGGCGCCTGGGATCCTTAAGGCCCGCCCTGGCCCGTATTACCGCATTGACCACCGCTTTTATGGCCTCATCCTGTCCAATGACCCTCTCATGCATTATATCTTCCAGGCGCAATAGCTTCTCCCTTTCACTTTCCATAAGCCGCGTCACCGGTATCCCCGTCCAACGCGAAACTACCTGCGCAATCTCCTCTTCGGTCACCTCTTCCTTGAGCAACCGCTTTTCATAGTCCAGGGACTCCAGCTTCATCCTCTGCTCTTCCAGCTCCCTCTCTAGCCTGGGCAGAATGCCGTACTGCAGCTCGGCCATCCTGTTGAGGTCGTACTGCCGTTCGGCCTGGGCTATCTGCGCCCTGGTATCCTCGATCTGCTGCTTTATCTCCTTGATCTTGCGAATTATATCCTTCTCCATTTCCCACTGCGCCACCATGGCATTTGACTTCTCTTTAAGCTCGCTTATTTGCTTCATTATGCTATCCAGTCGCTGTTTTGAAGCTTCATCCGTCTCCTTTTTCAAGGCCTCCTTCTCGATCTCAAGCTGCATGATCCTCCTGGTTATGACGTCCAGTTCTACAGGCATGCTGTCAATCTCGGTGCGCAGCATGGCAGCAGCTTCATCCACCAGGTCAATGGCCTTATCGGGCAGGAAGCGCTCGGTGATATAGCGGTGAGACAGCACTGCCGCAGCGATAAGGGCATTGTCCTTTATCCTCACGCCGTGGTGAATCTCGAACCTCTCCTTCAGCCCTCTCAATATGGATATGGTGTCCTCCACGCTGGGCTGCTCAATGAGTACAGGCTGGAACCTCCGCTCCAGGGCAGCATCCTTTTCTATGTATTTCCTGTATTCGTCTATGGTGGTGGCACCGATGCAGTGGAGCTCTCCCCGGGCCAGCTTGGGCTTAAGGAGGTTACCGGCATCCATTGCCCCCTCCGCTTTTCCGGCACCCACTATGTTATGGATCTCGTCGATGAAGAGTATTATCTCGCCGTTGGAATCCTCTATTTCTTTAAGCACCGCCTTTAGCCTCTCTTCAAATTCTCCGCGGTATTTAGCCCCTGCAATTAACGCACCCATATCCAGCGCAAATATCTTCTTGTTTTTAAGCGATTCGGGCACATCTCCCCTTAGTATGCGCTGGGCCAGGCCCTCTACCACGGCGGTCTTACCCACGCCCGGCTCGCCTATCAGCACCGGATTGTTCTTGGTCCTGCGGCTCAATATACGAATTACCCTGCGTATCTCCTCATCGCGGCCTATAACCGGATCCAGCTTGTTTTTTCGAGCCTCTTCCACCAGCTCCCGCCCAAAGCGCTTTAGAGCTTCGTAGGTCTCTTCTGGATTCTGGCTGGTTATTCTATGGCTTTTCCTGATCTCCGCCAGCTTCTTGAGAAACTTTTCCCGGGTAATACCATAGCGGCTGATTATCCTCTTGGTGGAATAGCTGGTATCATCCAGTATGGCAAGGTATAAGTGCTCAACGCTTATGTACTCATCCTTGAATTCCTTGGCCTGTTTTTCCGCCTTTATTAAAGCTTGGTTTAGCCCAAGGCTGGCATAGGGTTGCACGTTGCCCATAACTTTGGGCCGTCTATCAACCTCGTCCCTTAAATCGCGGATATAGGCATCCACATCCACATCCATGCTCTTGAGCATTTTGGGGATAAGGCCGTCTTGCTGCGCCACCAGCGCCAAATGAAGATGTACCGTATCCATTTCCTGTTGACTGCTATCTATCACCAGCTTTTGGGCTTCCATCAGCGCTTCCTGGGCCTTCTGAGTGAACCTTCCGAAATCAATCATTACTCATCTCCCCTCGGATTCCAGTGGGAAATCTCTTTTAGCTGCTGGTATAGCTCTCTCTCCCTCTGGGTTATATGCTCGGGTATCACAATCTTTACTCTGACGTACAGGTCTCCCCTGTTTCCTCTTCTATTCCTATAGCCCATTCCGGAGATCCTCAGCTTTTTGCCGGTTGAAGTGCCCGCCGGGATTTTTACCGAAAATTTCTGCCCGTTAAGGGATCTTAAAGTAACGGTAGTGCCCAGCACGGCCTCCCAGGGAAGCACCGGCACATCTTTGATCAAGTCCAACCCCTGCAGCTCCCAGCCCTCGCCCGGATTAATCCTTACGGTGACCATGAGGTCGCCGCCATCTATGCCCTGTCCCCTTAACCTTATCTTATCGCCGTCCATAACGCCGGCAGGTATCTTCATCCTTATCCTCTTTATTGAACCTTCACGTCCGCGGATGGATAATATCCTGTCCCCACCATTGAAGGCCTGTTCCAAATCCACCTCTACTTCGGTCTCTATATCCTGTCCATTGCGAGCCGTTGAGGTATTATAGAAGCGCCCCGAAAAGTTGAACGGCCCTCCCCGCCTGGCAAACCCTCCTAAAATGCTTTCCAGGTCCAGGCCGTTCTCGCCAAAGAACATTTCGAAGAAATCGGAAAAGCCGCTGTCTCCCGAGGTATACGTCCGCCTTTGCCATCCAAAATCGGATGGGTCGAAGTTCATCCCGTTTTGAAAGTCGTAATACTGGCCAAATGTATCGTATTTTTTACGCTTTTCTTCATCACCCAGCACCTGATAGGCTTCATTTATCTCCTTGAACTTCTGCTCGGCCTCCTTATCCCCGGGGTTGGCATCGGGATGGTATTTCTTGGCCAAACGGCGGTAGGCCTTCTTTATCTCCTCCTGCGTAGCGTCTCTGGATACGCCAAGTATCTCGTAATAGTCCTTATATTCCATATCGGACAAACCTCCCTGAACCCATCAAGCCCGACTTTTGCTTTGACTTTCTTTGACTTTATTGTAATACCAAATTTCCCTGTAGGCAATACCTTTTTTGGAATATTTAAGGCGAGCAATTCATAGGAGCATACCCGCAATCCCGTTACGTCATCTATCTGCCATACGTTCGCAACCAATCAAATTTTCTTACACCTTCTGCTTTACCCTGAGTATCCTTAGCCTGTTTATGGCGGCACCTATCTCCTGCGGGCGGGGCTGTGCGTAATCCCCTGGATGAAGCCCATCGAAGGGCGATATGGCATCCAATCCCTTTTCCTCTATATCCCCGTGCACCTTTTGAATGATCTCCCTCAAAGTGGTTTTGCCATCCATATAGTTCTCCATGGCATAGCGGATTATGTCGCCAATGGCCCTGGTTTGGTTTGTATCCACCAGCTGCTCAACATCGTCCAGCACCAGATTGGTATGGCCGTATTGTATGTTGTCAATGCCGCGGGATTTCACCTTCTCGCGCCCTTTGAGCGACAGGCTATGGGGGATGGGTATCCTGTGGGTGATTCGAATGGGTCGTCCACCGGTCTCTTTTTCCCTATCGACCCTATACTCTTGAGCTATGGCTTTGGCTTTGGCGGTGACATCCTTGGGCACATACTGTTCCATCATTATGACCCGGTGTGCAACGTCGAAATAATCCCCCGAACCGCCTACCACGATAATGGTGGACACTCCCAGCTGCTCATACAGATCCTCAACCCTGTCTATAAAAGGCGTAATGGGTTCGGAATCCTTGTGAACCAGCTTTTGCATGCGCGCATCCCTGATCATGAAGTTGGTAGCGCTGGTGTCCTCGTCGATCAAAAGCAGCGAAGTCCCTATCTCCAGGGCTTCCATGATATTAGCCGCCTGGGATGTGCTACCGCTAGCATTCTCCGTAGAAAATGCCCTGGTGGACTCGCCATTGGGGAGGTTGTTGATAAACGGGCTGATGTCCACCTTTTCAACCCTTCTCCCATCTTCCGCCCTGATCTTGACGGCATCTTCGACGGTTACCACAAGCTCCCTTCCGTCTCCTGGGATATGATCATACACACCGCGCTCTATGGCATGGAGCAACGTGGATTTTCCGTGATAGCCGCCGCCCACTATGAGGGTTATGCCTTTAGGGATTCCCATTCCCCATACCTTACCCGCATGGGGAAGCTCCACCATAACCTCCAGTTCTGGAGGTGATTTAAAAGGCACCGCTCCGCTTTCCATCGGTCGGTCATCCACGCCGCTACGCCTCGGAAGGATGGAACCGTTGGCGATAAAGGCTACCAACCCCATCTCCTTTATCTTATTGCGCAGCACCCACTGGTCCTCGGCCAGGTTAACGTGTCTCAACAGCGCAGCATTGTCCAAATTCCTGTATACAAGGGATTGCTCCATCAATCGCGGCAGCTCCCCAAATAACATTTCCATCGCCTGCCCGGCCAGCACGGTCCTACCTCGGGCCGGGAGCCCCATGGTCAACCGCGCCTCCACCCTTAAATCGCTAACCAACACAGAAGTGCGGTTTAAAATCTCCTGTCCCACCGAAATGACCGAAATTAGGCCGCTCTTTCCGGTTCCTCTGTTGCCCTTTACTATTCTGGCAATATTTTTTGATATCTGGCGGGTTAGAAAATCTTCAAGGCCTTTCTTTCTGGGCTTTGATGAGTACAGCTTTTGCGAAAAGCCCGCCACCTTTTGAGGCACCACTATTCTAATCCTGGAAGGCGAAGCAAAGGGATCCCCCTGCACGTGGTCGATATGTAATATAAAATTGCCAAAATCATAAGATCCCTCTATGTCCTTATAGGCCTTATAGCCCCTGCCATCAATCCTGCGCAGTATGTTCTCCAGCTGCGTTCTGCTTTGCATTGCTCGATCACCCCTTTACGTTTAGCACTTCTATGTTTGCTATCGCTTCTTCAATTAGTTTATCGCCTTCCACCAACTTTTCGGCTTCACGCACCATTTCCAGCTTCGGCCTGGTGGTAGGATGCTTTGGCACAAATACGGTACAGCAGTCCTCGTAAGGAAGGATGGAGGTCTCATACGTCCCTATCTTCTTGGCAAGGTCCATTATCTCTATCTTATCCATCCCTATAAGCGGCCTAAATACCGGTATAGAAACAGCATCATTGGTAGCGCACAGGCTCTCCATGGTTTGACTGGCAACCTGGCCCAGGCTTTCACCGGTTACCAAAGCCTTTGCATCCTCCTTATGCGCCACCACCTCAGCTATCCTCATCATAAAACGCCGCATGAGTATGGTAAGCAAGTTATGAGGGCACTTCTGATACAGTTCCTGCTGTATTCTGGTAAAAGGCACTACATGCAGCTTTATTTCACCGCAGTACTGGCTTAAAATCCTGCACAGGTCAATCACCTTTTCCTTGGCACGCTCGCTGGTATACGGGAAGCTATGGTAATGGACGGCAATAAGCTCAACGCCGCGCTTTGCTATCATCCACCCCGCTACCGGACTATCGATTCCCCCCGAAAGCAACAGCGCAGCCTTACCATTGGTGCCAACCGGCATCCCACCGGCGGCGGGGATTACCTGGCAGTACACATAGGCCTGCTCCCGTACTTCGACGTTAACCGTTATCATGGGATGGTGGACATCCACCTTCAGGTTTGGGATGCTTCTTAAAAGATAAGCCCCCACTTTCGGGCTCAGTTCCATAGAATTCAAAGGAAAGCTCTTATCGGACCTGCGGGATTCCACTTTGAAGGTGATTTTTTCCCCTGGGCTTGAGCTTTTGGCCTCCATGACCTCTCTCACTAACACTTCGGCCGCCTTCTGTATGGCTGCCACATCCTTTTCAACCTTCAGAGCGGGACTAAAAGAAATTATCCCAAAGATCTTGGCTACGCTGTCAAAGATCCTTGGGTCATCTCCGATGTTTTCCACATAATACCTTCCCTCTGCTTTCTTCACGGTTACGCCTTCGTAAGGTTTCAAGGCATTTACTATATTGTTATACAGCGCCCTTTCAAAATAAGGGCGATTCAAGCCTTTTAAGTGTATCTCACCGTAACGCAATAAGGCAACTCTTTCCAAAATCTACCTACCTCCTTACAAACCCCTCCAGCTCTTTCACGCACCGCTCTATGATCTGAGCAGCCTGGCGCATCTCATCCTCGGTATTCAAGTATGATATGCTGATCCTTATGGCTCCCTGGGCCACATCCTTCTTGGTACCGATGGCCTCCAGCACATGGCTCATATGGCCTTTCCTGGACGAACAAGCCGACCCCGTCCCCACATACACTCCCTTTTCCTCCAGGGCATGAAGCATGACTTCTCCTCTTATACCCGGAAAGCTCACGCTTAAAATGTGCGGCGCTCCCTCCTCGGGCGAAGGCCCATTGATAACCGCCCGGGGTACCCTTTGGGTTAGCTCGGCAACCAGGATGCCCTTCAACCTGTACAGATAGCCCCTGTCGGCTTTCCCTTCAAGCCACCGGACCGCCTCACCAAACCCGACGATGCCGGGCATATTTTCGGTACCGCTCCTGACCCCCTTCTCCTGACCGCCGCCCCACAGAAGGGGATGTATTTTCACTCCTTTTCTAATATACAGAGCACCTATGCCCTTGGGAGCATGAATCTTATGGCCGCTAATCGAAAGCAGGTCGATGCCCCACTGAAGCGGCTTTATATCCAGCTTACCAAAGGATTGAATGGCATCCACATGAAAAACGGCGGAATTCCCTTGAGCCTTTAATACCCTGCCGATCTCCTGAATTGGCTGTATCGAGCCAATTTCGTTGTTTACATGCATAATGCTCACCAATACGGTATCGGGGCGCATTGCCCGCCTTACGTCATCGGGTGAAACCACTCCATTTTCGTTTACCGGGAGATAAGTTACCTCCCACCCTTCCTTCTCCAGGTATTTAAATGTGTTCAAAACCGAGGGGTGCTCGACCCGCGTGGTGATACAATGCCTTCCTTCTCGCCTTCTGGCCAGCGCCGTTCCTATAATGGCCAGGTTATTCGCCTCGGTGCCGCCGGAGGCAAAAAAAAGGCCTTCAGAATCCACACCCAGCGCCGAAGCAATCCTTTCTCTGGCCTCCTTAAGCCTCTTCTCTGCCCGCAAGCCCATCCCGTGTAATGATGAGGGATTCCCAAAATTATGTAGCATGCATTCCATTACCGCTTCTGCCACTTCACGGGAAACAGGGGTGGTAGCCGCGTTATCCAAATAAATCCCATGTTCCATAGCGCAATGCCTCCTTATACCTTGCCTCAATCAATCATTATTTTACCCCTTACTCCAGGTTACTACAAGGGAATGCCAACGGATTTAAAAATTCTTTCCAAATAAAAATCCCCTTTTTATTAAGGGGATTAATTGGCCATTATTTAGTTTTTACATTTCGCGGATTGAATATCTTAAAGAGCTCCACCAGCTTTTCGCTAGGCTCAAATACCAGCATCGATTTTGCACCGTCCTGGGTGAAAATGCCGTAATAGAGCCCTGAACCGCGGTTGAGAAAATAGTTGTACCTGTTTTGGATCCCCTTGTGATGAAGCATGCGCTTAAAGCCTTCATCGCTTATGGGTGCGATCACCTCAAATTCCCTTACATCCACCGACAGGAGCTTTTTCCTTTTGCTGTTATTAATGATCTTAGCTATATCCAGGATACCGTTGGTAAAAGTATAATCGTACTCAATCCGCTGATTGTTCTTGAGGACAAAACACAGGTACGCCAGCGCACCGCACACCACCATAATGATTATGGCAGATATGTCTATGATGCCCCTCATTAAGATCATAAGTCCCTGCAGGGCAATAAATGCGAATATGATCATGCCGATATAACATATAACATAAAGTACTGAATTTAAACCACCATTCACTTTGGTTACCGACTCTTCGTGAAAGTAATCCATCAAAGGCCTATCCTCCTTTGTAAATTATCTTTATATCGCTTTGTAAATAATTGTAGCATGATTCTGGCCATATTAAAACCCCCTAATGAAAATTCGAGCGCCTTAAAATTTTTATCGAAATAGAAGGATTTTTGATGGAACTTGCGAATTTTTATTATTAAAGGAGGGATGTATTTCCATGCAGTGTCCAAGCTGTGGAACTAGAAATAACTATTATCACCGTTACTGTTACTATTGCGGATATAAACTAATAGCTGACCAGGAAGAAATAAAACCCAGTGAAAAAGAGCAGATTCAAAAAACCGAAGTTGAGCAGCCATCGCTCGAGGAAAACGCAGTTGAGCAGTTATCGATGGATGAAAAAGTAGCCGAGCAAGCTTCCACCGACCAAAAATTAGCCGAGCAATCATCGATGGATGAAAAAACAGTCGACAGGGACCTCGATCTCGATCTCCCTTTCAAGGCCGATACAAAGAACGTATGGGATGACGAAGCTTTGGATTGGCTTTTTGAAGAGCCCGACTACACACAGCAATTCCCCCTGCGGCGGCGCCGTAAGGCTAAAGACTCTTCGGTGACCAAGCGGATTGCCAGGATATGCACGACCATCATCGTGCTGGCCGTTTGTCTATTTATAAGCTATATAATCGTGGATCAGATTACCCGTCCCGATGATACTACTACCGGCTACAGCCCGAAGATCATGGCATCCACCTTTGTTGAAGCTACGACCATCGATGGGAAACCTGCTCACAGGATCATCGTAAATACCAGCAATGGAGAAGAAGTGGAAGCGCTGGATAAGGTATATCCGGTCATAAACGGCAAGGCGGAGATAGTATACGAGGACTCCTTTTTGTATTCGTATTTTTCACAGGGCCAACAAGAGGACATCATCGAGGTACAGCTTGACATTACCATCCGGGGAAAGGATTTGCCTGAGGCAAAAGAAAGCGTGACGTTCACCCTGGATACGCCCCTGTCGCCTCTGACTTTGATTAATCCCGCATCGGGCGAAGCCACAATAGATGGTAAGAAATATCGAATAATACTCGAAGTGGAACCGGGCTCGCAGGTATTCATAAACGGCAACAACTACAGCGACCTTGTTGACCAGGAAGGCAGGCTGGAAAAAGAGGTCGAAGTTCCCGATGTCGCTGAAAACGTATACGAAATCAGGGTGTCCACCCAGGGATACGCCGACAACATACGCAACATCGTTTTAAAAAGGGAGGTTATGGAGTTCCCCTTAACCATAAACCAACCCATACCGGTACAGACAACCGACCAATGGGCAAAGATCACCGGTACCACCCACCCGCAGGCCGTGCTGGAAGCCAGCCTTGAAACGAAATCTGAGCCTACGGTTGACCCCGAAACCGGTGAATTCACCCTCTTTGTAAAAGCCGACGTGGCAGGGTATATCCCCTGCACCATCACGGCCCGCGTAGAAGGCAAGAAGGACTCAAAGCTGAATCTGGTAATTGAACGCCTTTCCAACGAATCGGATTACACCAGGCGGGCCTGGGCCCTTAATTACGACCAATTGAAGTCCGATCCCGACATCCATAATGGCAGGATATTCGTATTCGAGGGAGTTGTAAAGGATATAATTTCACTGGGAGACAAGAACGCCTTCACCGTCGATGTGTCCGACAATGGTTCTTCCCCCCAGCCGGTATACGTGGAACACTGGGGTAGTCTATCCATACAGTCGGGAAACAAGGTAAAGATATTTGGCAATCGATGGGGAAATTACGAGGACATGCCTTATATACTGGCCAAATACGTATATCGCCAGGGAAGCTAAAGCGAAGCCACGCGCTTGCATAATAGGAAAAGTAAAAAAGGAGTGCTCAGAAAGAGCGCTCCTTTTTTATTCCTTGAGCTCTATTCCTCTAGCGGCTCAAGCGTCACGGGGAGCACAAACTCCTTGCCGTCACGCCATATTTTTATCTTCACCACATCCCCAACTTTGTACCGGTTTATGATATTCTTCAATTCTTCAAAAGTCTTTATGGTTTTATCGTCAATCCCTATGATAACATCGCCCGGCTGAATCCCCGCCTTTGCCGCAGCGCCGTTCTGCATGACCGCCCTCACCAATATCCCCTGAGGATAGTCTAGCTTTTCAGCGTCAGCCGCAGTTATTTCCTGTCCCCATATTCCGATGCCCGGCTTGTCTCCTTCCCTCACTACAACTCCTTTTTGGATCAGCTCCTGTACTATGGGTAAAAACTCATTAGATGGTATAGCAAATCCCAAACCTTCGGTCCCGCTTCCCTTCAGCGTGTTCATTCCTATGACCTCGCCTTTGGAGTTGACCAGGGCCCCGCCGCTGTTCCCGCGATTTATGGCAGCATCGGTCTGTATGAGCTTCATGGGCTTTTGATCCACCACAAGGGTACGATTTACAGCGCTTATAACCCCCACCGTTATGGTTCCCGCAAGGTCATGGCCAAGGGGATTCCCTATGGCCACAGCCAGCTCGCCGGGACGAACCTCGTCGGAATTGCCCAGCTTTGCTACGGCGTACTCCATTTCCTTCAAGTCTTTAGGGTCCACCTTTACAACCGCCACATCGCTTGTGGCATCCATTCCGACAAGCTGGGCCTCGACCTGCTTTTCACCTTGAAATACCACATATAATTCCTTTGCACCTTCCACTACGTGCGCATTGGTTACTATATATCCTTCATCGCTGAGTATTATGCCTGAACCGTACCCCTCTTGCTCCTGCATGTATACATCACCAAAGAACCAATCCCTGTAGGTTATAATGCTTTTATTGGTGATGCCCACCACGGCCGGCCCAACCTTTTCGGCGATTTCCACCACCGGATTATCGGAAGTGATAAATAAATCCCCTTTATAACCCAGCTCGGGAAGTGTAGCTTTATCCTTTTCTTGATCAGCCAGATCACCTTCGACGACCTTTTTCTCCTGATCATTTGGCGTAACAACGGTATTCCTCGAATGGTCATCGCTGATATATGGTAGCATATAATACATGCCAATGGCACCCAGCAAGGCAAAGACCACCGCTATGGCTATATATTTCCATATTCTACCTTTACCCTGGTATTGCTGTTCATCGAATTCATAAAATTCCCTCATTCTTTGCACCCCCTGGTTTATTTAATTAATCTTTCATTTTCTCTACAATTTAATTATAAGTTCTCTTTTTGAACAAAATATGAACGCCTTGTAAATAATTTTCACCGTGAAGCCCTATCGGGCCTTTTAGCCGCTTTCAACGAAAATATGAATGCCGTACCCTCACCCAATCGGCTGTTAACCCATATATTCTGTTCATGCTGCTCTATGATCTTCTTCACGATAGATAGACCCAGGCCTCTCCCCCTATTTTTGCCGCTTCTCGACTTATCGACTTGATAGAACCGTTCCCATATGTGCACTATATCCTCCTTGGGAATACCCGGCCCCTGATCTTGAATTTTCACATAGGCTTTATCCCTGTGCTTCCAGGTTTTTATGATTAGCTTGCCGTTTTCACGGTTGTACTTAATCGCGTTGTCCAGCAAATTTACTATTACCTGATGGATCCTATCAGTATCTGCTTCCACCCAACAGTATTCATCCTGGAAATCAACCTCCACCTCTATGCCCTTCTGGTCTATTCTATCTTCCTGCGAAATGAGGGACCGCCTGATCTGCTCATTGACGTCAAACACCGAGAGGTTGAGAGGAAATTGCCCCGATTCAATTTGCGTAAGGTCCAAAAGCTCATCGATGAGCTTGCTGAGCCTTTGGGCTTCCGACAGGCTTATGCTTAAATACTTTTCCCTGTCTTCCGGCATTATAGTGTTATCCAAAACTCCCTGGATATAGCCCATTATAGAAGTAAGGGGTGAACGGAGTTCGTGGGATACATTGGCCACAAAACTCCTGCGCATATCCTCCAGCTTTTCCAGGGAATCGGCCATGGCATTGAAATTGACGGCCAGCTGGCCGATCTCATCCTTGGTGACCACTTTGACCCGGCGCTTAAAATTTCCCCTGGCAAACTCACGGGAAATTTCGTTCATTTGTACCAACGGATTTGATATGCGCCGCGACATCCAGTAAAGCAATACCACTGAAAGGCCTGCAGAGATAAAAGCGGCCCACCATATGTTCCTGTAGATATCATACAGGGTACGCCTGATTCCCTCTACGGGCGAATGCAAGAATATGGCCCCTCTAATCTTGTTGTTAATCCTCAACGGCACCCCCACGGTTAAAACCGGGGTGTTAAAGCGCCCACCGAACCGCCCGGTCTTGGTGATGATGTTGCCTTTCAATATCTGCATGAATTCCTGTTCGGTGAGCTTTTGTTCCTGCCATCTTTCCTGGTCTTCTTTTGATGGGCTGTAAGCGATCCATATATAGCCCAGCCCATCGCTCACCCATATGGTGGTGTTCAAAAAACGATCGATGATCTTGAAATAGCCATACAGCGACCGTTGATCCATAAGCCCCATGCTGTACATCTCTATATAAGGGTTAAGCTCCTGTGCTTCCCTTATGAGTTCCCGGGCTTTGGTGCTAAAAGCGTAATCCATAAAAAAAGTTGACAGAAGCAAGCCCAGTATTACGATAGTTACGACTATGATCACAAAATAAGTGACCATCAAACGGGTAAATATCGAGCGAAACATCTACTTCACCTCAAATTTATATCCCACACCCCAAACCGTCTTTATATGCCACATGTCGGCTGGGTTTGAAAACTTCTCCCTGAGCCTCTTTATATGCACATCTACAGTTCGAGTATCGCCATAAAAGTCGTATCCCCATACGCGGTCCAACAGCTGTTCCCTAGTAAACACCTTGTTGGGATGTGAAGCCAAAAAGTACAGGAGCTCCAGCTCCTTGGGAGGGAGCTCCACGGTGTTGCCGTAGTACTCCACGGTATAATTGCCAATGTTAACGGTCAGGTTAGGATAGGACACCATCTTCTCCCTCATACCGGTTGCCCTTGATCTGCGCAGAACCGCCTTTACTCTTGCAACCAGTTCCTTGGGATCAAACGGCTTCACTATATAGTCATCTGCCCCTAGCTCCAATCCCAGGATCTTGTCAAATGTCTCTCCTTTTGCGGTAAGCATTATAATGGGAATGTCGCTTACCTTGCGAATTTCCTTGCATACCTCCCAGCCGTCCATTCCCGGGAGCATTATGTCCAGTATTACCAGATTGGGCGGATTATTTTTAAACGCTTCAATGCTGGAAATCCCGTCAAGGCACTGCTCAACCTGATAACCCTCTTTTTCCAAATACAGCCTTACCAGCTGACATATATTCGGGTCATCATCCACCACCATGATCCTGTGCTGCGCATTCATAAACATCGCACCCTTTCTAAAAATTTCTGCTTCTATAAAAAATTATACACAAAAGAAAAAGCACAAAAAAGCTCCCCGGCATTAATTTTGATATTTAATATAGGTCTTTTTTCACATTTTTTGGAGTCAAGAAGGATTTTGCCATTTTGTCTAGAAATATTATCGAAGTTATAACAAAATATGACAAATAATAACAAATATTTAATGTAAGTAGAAAGGAGGGAAAGCAAGGGTATCATACCCTTGCAAGCCACGTGGCAAAAATATCAACATCTATAAAATTTTCTCGTATAAACAGCATAAGCAATAAACTCATAATAGCATTCCTCATAATGATTATCCCTATATCCATCCTGGGATATTATTCCAAAAATACGGCGGAAAAAGCTATACAGGAGACGGCTGCCCAGTCTACCATTCAAACCATGGAGCAGATGGCGCAATATCTCAGTCTGGTATTATCCTCCGTAGAAGAAGCATCTATGCAGATATTTACCGACGAAGATATCCAAGATTATTGTTCAACCGATGAAGGCAATTTAACCGCATATGATTTCTATCAGTTAAGACAAGAAGCTCAATCTGTCTTAAATACCATCATGAACAATAGATTTATCGATAGCGTCTTACTTTTGATCGATGAAAAGCGCAGCATAAGCATAGGGAATACATCTCCGTCCAGTTTAAATTTTGAAGACATAAAGAATGCAGAATGGTACAAAGCAGCCGTTGAAGCAAACGGCAGGATCATTTGGAGGGGTAGCCATCCGGAGCTGGACACCGGCGTTGCATCCAAGACCGCATTGTCAGGCATACGGGTTATAAAACACCTATCCAGCGGTAGCGTCCTAGGAATTTTGGTGATAGACGTGAAATATGCGTCTGTCATGGATATATTAAAGAACGCAAAGCTGGGTTCTAGGAGCGAAATCCATTTAATAGGCCCAGACGGATACGCTTTAAGTTCAGAAACCGGAGAGCAGATAGATGAGGACGAATCGGTAACCACCCATAGCGTCACCGAGCATGATTTTTATCAGGAAATAATATCTTCCGAGGAACCTGCAGGCTACAAAGAAGTCGACCACAACGGCGAAAAATGGCTGATGATCTATAACAGGGTAGGAGAAACCGGGTATACGCTTATCGGACTCATACCTAATTCCGTGCTCTTTGCTGCTACACAGCAGATCGCCAGCACCACTATCAGGTTGATAGTTCTTGCCGGTATTATCGCTTTTGTTATCGGCCTGTATATGGCAAACAGCATGGGCAGAACCATAAAGCGAATAATCGACTCTGCTGAAAAAGTCGCTATGGGCGATTTAACGGTAAATCCGGTATCAAGGCGCAGGGATGAACTGGGCATCCTGACCAAAAGCATCAATTCGATGATATCCAATATGCGCCAGCTCATACAACAAACCGCTGCTCTTGCACACAAGGTCGTAGAGTCGTCTTCGACGGTAGCCTCAACATCGCAGCAGCTGTCGGCATCATCTCAGGAAATCTCCAGGGCTATTCAGGAAATAGCCCAGGGGGCTGCAGAGCAGGCAACCGATGCAGAACAGGGCGTTCAAAAGATGGATATGCTGGCTGCCAAGATAAACAGCGTTTCTAACAATGCCAAAGAAATTCAAGATCTGTCTAGACAAACCTTAAATTTAACCCAGCAGGGACTAAATGCTGTGGATCAGCTAGAGCAAAAAGCTCAACAAACCACAGCCATAACCCAAGAGATACTGGCAGACATAGATACGCTCAACCGGCACTCTCAGGCCATAGGCAAGATAATAAGAGTAATTGATAACATAGCAGACCAGACCAACCTCCTTGCTTTAAATGCAGCCATAGAAGCCGCCCGCGCCGGAGAGATGGGCAAGGGATTTGCCGTAGTAGCCAACGAAATACGCAAGCTGGCCGAACAGTCGATGTCAGCAACTCGCGAGATCACTACCATTATAAAAAATACTCAGCAGCAAACGGCTCAAACCGTCAAGCGAGCTAATAGCGCAGAAGAAATCGTAAGATCTCAAGATGAAGCGGTGGCCACCACCATTTCGGCCTTCAGACAGATAGCCGCATCGGCCGAAACACTGGTAAATCGAATTGAAGAGGTAATACAGGGCGTCAATGAAATGGAAAGCGACAAAAACCAGGCGGTGCTGGCAATGCAAAACATATCTGCTGTATCTCAGGAGGCTGCCGCATCATCACAGGAGGTAACCGCATCCACCGAGGAACAGCTGTCCGGTGTAGAACAGCTTGCCTCCTATGCCGAAGAACTGAATTATGCGGCGCAGGAGTTGATGCAAACCATCAGCAAGTTCAAATTAGAACAAGATTAAAGGGAGCAGCAAATGCTCCCTTTTTTATTTACGTTTACATATTTATGTTCTTCTTATCATCCTTATCCAATGACCCAAGCCCCACCATGATAGGAGCCACAATGACGATCATGCTAATTATGGTAAACAAAGCCCGCCATACCGGAGGTGAAATATACCTGTACAGCTGTACATTGATTGATAGCAGCAGAAGCAATACGGAAGGCAATTGCCCCAGTAAGCCTACTGCAAAACCGGCAACGGGTTTCCTGGAAGGGTTCAAAGCCCCAAAGGCCTTGCCGTACTGAAACATCAATACATAGTAGGGTATAACCAGGAGCACCATGACAAGCCATACAGGAAGAGGGATGGGGATACCGGACCTTCTCAGCAGTTCCACCGCTTCAAACAGCAAAAAGACAACCACGCCGCCCCCTGCCAGCAAGACCGCGTTCAAGATAGCAAGCCGTACCCCTTCAGCAACGCATCCCCCCGTGCGGGGAGACCATTTTTCAAACCATTCCATCTTAAACACCCAGCCACGCTTTAATAATTACGCCTGGCCGCTCAATTCTCGCTCGATGCGGGCAACCTTCAAATAGCTGTCCTTTAAAGCGTAATAAAGCTCCCTGTACACCTCATAATATCTATCGTATATCCTTACATTGCCCTCAACGGGTTGCTGCTCTCCCACCCGCTTGATGGCCGCTTCGCAAGCCTCTGGTACGCTGCTGTATACGCCGGTTCCAACGCCAGCCAGCAACGCGGCTCCAAAGGCAGGCCCTTCGGTGGAGTTAATGGTGGTGATGGGATTGTTGAACACGTCGGCCTGGATCTGTCTCCATAGCTTGCTCTTGCCACCGCCACCTGAAGCTCGAACCTCGGATACCTGAACGCCCATTTCCTTTATTATTTCAAGGCAGTCCCTGAGGCTATAGGCCACTCCCTCCATAACGGCGCGGATCATCTCATTTCTTCCATGCTTTGCCGACAGACCAAAGAAGACGCCCTTGGCATACGGGTCAAGGTGAGGCGTACGTTCTCCCATGAGATATGGTAGGTATATGAGCCCCTGGCAGCCCGGCGCAGCCTTTTCAGCTTCGGCATCCATAAATACGTATGGATCAACGTCCATAAACCTGGCAAGCTCACGTTCAATGCCGCCAAAATTATTGCGCATCCATTGAAGCGATAGGCCCGCTCCCTGCGTTACGCCCATGACATGCCAGGTATTGGGTACGGCATGGCAAAACGTATGTACCCTCCCCTTGGGGTCTATCTTCACCTGGTCCATATAAGCGAAAACCACTCCCGAGGTCCCAATGGTGGAGGAAATAACTCCGGGCTTGACTATGCCGTTACCCACGGCACCGGCCGCCTGGTCACCGCCACCACCTACAACCGGTGTACCGGGGAGCAGCCCGGTCAGCTGTGCTGCCTGCTGGCTTACCCTGCCACTCACCTCAGGTGATTCATACACATCCGGCAGCCAATCAAAATCGATTCCCAGCTTATCCACCACTTCACGGCTCCAGGTTCTCATGGGTACATCCAAAAACTGCATGCCGCTGGCATCGGATACCTCGGTGGCAAACTCGCCGGTCAGCCTGAATCTTATGTAATCCTTGGGAAGCAAGATCTTTTTAATCTTTTCAAATATCTCGGGCTGGTGGTTTTTCACCCACATCACCTTAGAAGCGGTAAAACCCGTCAGCGCAGGATTGGCGGTTATCTCTATTAGTCTTTCCCTGCCTATAATCTCGGTTATTTGGTCACATTCCTCCTGGGTACGCTGATCACACCATATTATAGCCGGCCTTAATACCCTGTTCTCTTTATCTAAAAGCACCATACCATGCATCTGGCCGGTCAAGCCTATGCCCTTGACATCAGAGGGATTTACCCCACTCTTTGCCAGTACCTCTTTGATGCTTTCAACCGCCGCATTCCACCAATCTTCTGGCTCCTGCTCTGCCCAGCCTATTTGCGGCTGATAAAGCGGGTATTCCTTGGTTGAGCTGGCCACAGTATTTCCTGATTCGTCAAACAATGCGGTTTTGGTCCCAGAAGTGCCAATATCGATTCCAAGTAAATAAGCCATAGACAACACCCTCCATTTCCTTCGTTTTATAAATCCCAGCTGTCAGATCCCTTTCTAGAATCACATCTATCCGTATAGATTTATTCTACAAAAATATTTGTTTTCCTTTATCCTCCCAACAAATTTTTGCAATCTCGGCCTCGGTCACCACTTCAACCCCGCTGTCAATAAGCAGTTGAGCTGTAATGCCGTTCCCTTCCACAAGCCTGCCCTCAAACGTTCCATCGTATATCATCCCTTTACCGCAGGAAGGGCTCCTTGCTTTTAGGATGGCTCGCTTTATTCCCATCTCCTGACAAAATTTTAAGGCCTCTTCCGCACCCTTTACAAAATTCCGGGTTACATCGGCGCCGTCCTTTCTCACCACCGAAGCCCTGCCCTGCAAAACATCGCGGGCGCTACCGCCTTTTATCTCTGCCGGCAGCCTGGGCGTAGACAGGCCACCCAGCTGTTCAGGACATAGGGGGATGGCTTTGCCCTGCCGTACAAGCTCTTTTATAAAAGGGATACCGTTGTCGCCTCCATTGTATTTGCAGCATATCCCTGCCAGGCACGCACTCACCAAAATCATGCCGTTCACTCCACTCCTTTATTTAAGCTCCACTACGGTAACGCCGCTCTCGCCCTCGCCGTATTTCCCCAGGCGGAAGGAGCCCACATGAGGATGATGGCGCAAGTATTGATGGATTGCCTCTCTTAGAGCGCCCGTACCCTTCCCGTGGATGATGGTCACCTGTTTTAAACCGGCCAAAAAAGCATCATCCAGATACTTATCCACATTCATCAAAGCCTCATCCACCGTCTGCCCTCTGACGCTAATGTCCGGTGAAACGCTGCTCAACCTGAGGGAAGGCCTCTTGGATGAGGTAATAACGGCAGCCGTATTATCGCTCTCTTCTGCCTTTCTTATATCCGACATCTTGACGGCTACCTTCATTATGCCCACCTGAACCATGATTTCGCCATTATCATCAGGAAGGGTCAGCACCTGACCTTTCTGTCCGAGGGTATTTATATATACAGTCTCGCCCAGGCGTACCTCTTTTACCGGCTCATAGTGCTTATGAGATTGCCTAGCCCCTCCGGCGAGTTCACCCTCTACCCTATCCAGGCTTTGCTTCAGTCTCATTCTGTATTGCTCCATAGCCCTGTTGCGTTCCTTCTCGGCTGCCACCTGCGATAGCTTGTTTAACTCCTTGATGATTTGATCAGCCTCTTCCTTAGCCTGACGCAGTATCATCCTGGCCTCTTCTCTAGCCTTCCGGAGTATCTGCTGGCGTGCCGATTCAAGCTCGGACTCCCTTTGAGCAAGCTTTTGTCTAGCCATCTCCGCTTCCTTTAAATATTTTATTGCTTTTTCTCGTTCTTCCCTGGCCTTGGTCCTGTTGTATTCCAGGTCCGAAATTATGTCCTCAAACCGTATATCCTCCTGCGTCAGGAATTCCCTGGCCTTTTCTATGATCTCCTCGTTAAGGCCCAGCCTTCTCGATATCTGGAAGGCATTGCTCTTGCCCGGCACCCCTATAAGCAGGCGGAAGGTAGGGCTCAACGTCTCCACATCGAACTCCATCGATGCGTTCTCCATCCCCGGCTTCACCATGGCAAACGCCTTTAGTTGGCTGTAATGCGTCGTGGCAACGGTTCTAGCTCCGCTGTTGTGTAAAAATTCAAGAATGGCCATGGCCAAAGCAGCACCTTCCGTGGGGTCGGTACCGGCCCCTAGCTCGTCCAACAGCACCAGCGAATCCCTGTCTACTTTATCAACGATATAAACGATGTTTACCATATGCGAAGAAAAGGTGCTGAGGTTTTGTTCTATGCTCTGTTCATCTCCTATATCGGCAAAAACCTTCCGAAATATACCTATCTCCGTACCGTAATCGGCGGGCAAACAAAGGCCTGCCTGGGCCATTAGCACAAATAGCCCCACCGTCTTCAATGTCACGGTTTTACCCCCCGTATTGGGGCCGGTGATTACAAGGGTATTAAAATCATACCCCAGATTAAGGCTTATGGGCACAACTTGATGCTGGGGTATCAAGGGATGCCTGCCGTTTACTATATTGACCTTACTGCCCTCAACAATTTTGGGCACCATACCTCTCATGGAATATCCCAATTTACCCTTGGCAAATATAAAGTCAAGCCTGCTCAGGATTTCAAATGAGCTGCCTATGTCTTCCCTAACTTTCCAGACCTCCTCGGTTAACCTGCCCAAAATGCGTTCTATCTCCCGCTTCTCTTCCAGCATCAATTCCTTAAGCTTGTTATTGGCTTCCACCACCGGCATGGGCTCAATGAACAATGTGGCCCCGCTGGCCGACTGGTCATGCACCAGTCCGGGCAGGCTGGAACGATATTCCTGCTTTACTGGAATGACATACCTGCCATTCCTTATGGTAACAATGGACTCCTGCAAAAATTTCTGGTATTGGGGCGACTGTATATACCGGTTCAAGAGCTCCTTTATTTTTTCCTGGCATCGCACCATGTTACGTCGGATATTGCGAAGCTCGGGGCTAGCACCATCGGCTATCCGTCCGTCGGGTTCTATGCACCTGAAAATCTCGTTCATCAAATCGCTGTGCGATTTTAACCGGTATACCAATTCCGGAATGATGAGCAGGCCGGCTTCGTTTAAGCCATCCCTACTCTTAAACGCCTCTTTAATGCCGTTACAGGTCTTCAACACGCGCCCTATCTCCAGCAACTCTTCCGGGCTCAGTGTCGCCTTTTTCTCCACCCTACCCAAATGCCTGCGAATATCGGGGAACTCCCCTAAAGGCGACGTCCCGTATTTAACCATTATCTTTAAAGCCTCTTCGGTTTCGGCCAAGGCTGAAACAACCTCTTCCCTGTCAGTATATGGAACCAAGTTTTCCGCCATTTCATACCCTGGCGCTGATACCGTATGATCCGTAAGCATGCCTATGATCTTGTCATATTCCAGCACGTGAAATGTTCTCTCGTTCACAATCCATTCCCTCGATTTCTGAATTTATTTGGGTATTACCTTTACCGGTTATCCTGCTATAACAGGCCAATAGCGTCCCTCCGAAATAACCTTTTTATCGAAAGGATAGTATTACCCTTAAATAGGATAACATTCTCACCTATTAAATGCAATAAGGAAACCGCTTGAAAGAGAAGACCGGCTATAAGCTTACCAGATGGGAAAAATGCAAAACTTAGAATGCCATGATCAAATTACCTGGCACGCGCATTCGTTGGTTCATGTTCTTTCCGTGCAATGTAACTCAATAACTCAAAACTGATATCGCTATAGTATTTATATCTCCTATTCTTCATCTGATACAAGTGGGATAAAAAAACCAATTCCCTGGAAAATTCCAAAACATCATTAACGTTTTCATCCCCTATAAATGGGTCATAAACCGTGGTTCCTACAACCAGAGGATTCTGTACTTAAAGGAATTTCCATCTCCGATAGGTGGATTAAAACTAAATACATTAAGAAACAAGGAGGTATTAGGTCAAGAAAGTACCCATGGAATCAAAAATTTACTTTTTCAACCATATATTCAACAACCTTATAAAAACACATGCAAGCAAGAATTCTCCAAATCATTTACAGAAGACCGACATCATGGACAATATCGTTTATTAGTAGTAGGCTATTAAGGATTCTATGCGCATTACTTTGCCAATGTCATACCAAATTTAAATACATCACAAATATTCTCATATCCCCATTTTTTAACCGCAAAGCGATACAATGCCCGGGCATGAATTCTGTCATGCCAGATAAATCGCCTTAATACCTTCGCCGTAGTCCAATACTCATTGTCAATAAATATAGTTGGATTACTCATAGCCTCTTTATCTGATTCGATTAATTTTAAACTTTGAATACGGTTTGCAACTAAATCGTTTTTATCTTCTGAAAAATTGATGTTAATTCTGCTTAGGTAATAAGCTGTAACTTTATCAACATGAAGTAGCATTTCTTTAGCATTAGATGGTACTTTTCCATAGAAAGTCGTTCTAATCTTAGAATCGTCATTGCACTCCTTGTCAGGTATTGAGTCATAAAGTTTTTGAAAATCAACCGCTGATTTTAAAGCCAATATTTTTAATTAATTAAAATAAGCTGGATCTAAGTCTTTATCCCTTAAAGTTAATATTTCTGTATCACCGTCATCAAGTTGTGCATTGGTTGTCTCTCTTTGAACAACCTCAACTTCATATTCTAAGCTTTCCAGTTCATTGTAAGTTTTTCCTACCCAGCTTTCGTACATCCTTGCTTCATCAATAACTTTGGCGATTGCGTCATCCAGTTTTTGGGCCCGTGTGAATGCCCCGGGCATATCTATAAGATGAAGCATCGTCCCTTTATGGTTTTCCTCTACAGCTACCCGAATTAACTTCGCCATTATGACATTCACTCCTTTCATATTGCTTTGCTATATTATACAAACTATAAGTTATTATATTTCATATCCCAAAATACCCGGGTTATCCATTTGAAGCTCTTTCAACACACGTCCGTCACGAAATATACAACATCCTCAAGAAGAATTACATCATGAGAGTTATATTCTCTACATAGAGTTGTGGCTATAATGACAGTGTTTTAGAGCTCTTTGCTCTTCATTAGAAGTCTCCATATCCATATCCTTATTGGGCTTTTTCATGTATTTACCCACTTTTCTCACTGTTCCTATGCTTTCACTTGCTGGTTCTCTTTTGTGTCACCTATGTTTCCATATCCCCTGTATGTGGGTCAAAATAAGAAATTAACGATTGGCATGAAGTATTTATCAAAGAGTTTCCGTCCCCTATAAGCGGGTCAAAAACGATGGCATACAAAGTAAAATATCCTGCCCTAGCTGTGTTTTCGTCCCCTAAAGGTGGGTCAAAAACTATTTTTAAATATGGATGTAGTGCGCTTTTTAAACATTACAATACTCTTTTCTGTCGGCGAACTTCAATATAGAGTAAAATTCCCTGGAGTTCGACGGCACTCTCGTTTCCATATATTTGTTATTCGACAGCCTTTCAAAAATTCCTTTATCGTAAGTCAAGTTCTTATATAATTATGTTTGCTTGCTGTCGATTTCAAGTGGTCTAGCCTCTTCTGTACCAATTCAACTTCATATGCATTTTTTATTAACCGGATATGGGCCTTGCCCCCTGCTTCCTCCCAATTCTACCTCACGATGGACACCCTTTCCTTTTGGCTAGGGGGTTCCCACTACCAAGCTCACAGCAAACTTCCACTGCCTAACTACAGCCCATGCCGGGCGCACAATACAAAAAAGCAGCCCGAAGGCTGCTTTTTGGATCTGTACTTCTTATACCGCACTCAATATCAATATAGCTCCTCATCGCCGCGTTCTGCGCGAAACATCATAAACGACGGAAGCGTTTTGCACGTCATCTCGCCCGTCTTCCTCCAGCACCGAATGCAGTACGCTTACCTCTCTTTGAAGCTTTTCTACCTTTTGCTGGAGCTTGATGACCTCATCGGCCAGGTTTAGAGCGGTCAACATGGCTAACATGGTGGTACTGAGATTGGGCTGTCGCTGCTTCATCTCCTCCAACTTCTTGTCTACATATATGGCCACCTTGTGGATATACTCCTCCGATTCCATGCTCTTTATGGAGTATTCACGACCGCCTATTCTAACCACGGTTTTCGTCTTACCCACCATGGATCACATCCCCGTTCCCCTGCTATCCTGGATACTATTATAAAACATTTGCCAAATTTAAACAAGCGTTTTGTCGAATTTTTGCATATAAATTGGTTCTTTAACGCAACCTGGCCCCCAATCTGTGCTCCAAACCCTTTACAATGCTATCGTGCAGGGTGTTTACTTCTTCGTCCCTCAGGGTTCTGTCAGAGGCACGATAGCTCAAAGAATATGCCAAGCTCTTGTAGCCTTCCGGTATTTGTGCACCCTCATATACGTCAAAGAGCTCCACTTTTTCGAGAAGCTGCCCTCCAAGCTCTCTTATACAGCTTTCTACCTGGGCAGCCAGCACTTCCTTTCTAACCACAAGCGCCAGGTCTCGCTCAACGGCAGGATATTTGGGAAGCGGCCTGTATTTTCGATCCTCCTTTGCAGAATCAAGCAGTGCCTCAAGTTCCAGCTCTGCCACCAGTATCCGCTCTTCAAGCTGATAGTTCTGAGCCACTTTGGGATGGACCTCACCAAGCACCCCCACTTCCTTCCCATTCAGCTTAAGAAGAGCGGTCCTTCCCGGATGAAAGGTCGGATGAGCATGGGGTACAAATTCCGCTTCGGCCAGCGAACCCAATTCATCAAGCAGCACTTCAACCTTGCCCTTCAGGTCATAGTAGTCAACACCCGGCCCGTATTCCGCAATGGTCAATAATGGCTTTTCCTCTGGCAAATCCTCCAGAGGCAACGACTTGGGCAGGAAAGCCGGCCCTATCTCAAATATCTGGCACAACTCTAGCCCCCTGTTGCGGTTACGTGATAGCACCTCCAAAAGGCTTGGAATGAGAGTGGTGCGCATTATGCTCTGGTCCTCGCCAAGGGGATTTGAGATTCTAACCGTCTTTGGGATGAGCTGCGGATCGGTAATGCCAATGGATTCATAGACCCTTGGACTGGTAAAGGAATAGGTTACCACCTCGTAAAGGCCGGTACCCACCAGTACATCCTTCACCTTATCCATGAGCTTTTGTTTCCGGGTCTTTCTGCCACGGCTCACGGTCCCTTCCATTAAGGTCATGGGGATATTATTGTAGCCGTAAATGCGGGCTACTTCCTCCGCTATATCGGCTACACCCTCTATGTCCTGCCTGAAGGACGGAACCTCTATGCGCAAGTACCCGCCCTTTATCTCAACCTTGAACTCCAGTTTCCTCAAAATATCGGCCATTTCATCAGCCGATAGGTTAACGCCGAGTAAGCCGTTTACCCTTTTCCAGGATATCTCCAAAGTCCTCTTCTCAAGGGAGCCGTAGCAGACATCTATCACTCCCTCTACCACCGTTCCTGCACCCAGCTCCTGAATCAGCTGTGCGGCGCGGTCTATAGCCATCCTGGCGTTGTGTATATCTAAACCCTTTTCAAATCTGAGGGAGGCCTCGCTTCGAATTCCGAGGGCCTTAGCCGTTTTCCGTATGCTTCCCCTGTCAAACAGCGCGCTTTCCAGCAAAATGTTCTTGGTCCCATCAGTAATCTCGGTGTTGGCTCCACCCATGACTCCCGCCAAGCCTATGGGCTTTTCTACATCCGCTATAACCAGCATATCCGGATTTAGCGACCTCTCCTTATCATCGAGGGTCACCAGCTTCTCACCGTCGCGGCCCCTACGGACCACAATGGTCTTACCCGCCACCTTATCCAGGTCAAAAGCGTGCATGGGCTGTCCCATCTCTAGCATGACATAATTGGTTATGTCCACTATGTTGTTGATGGGCCTAACTCCTGCAGCGGCCAGCCTTAACTGCATCCACCTGGGAGACGGGCCAATTTTCACATCCTTTACCACCCGCGCGCAGTATCTGGGGCACAAGTCGGTTGCCTCAACCACCACTTTGGCTTCGAGATTGACATCCCCTATCCCCTGCTTTACCTCAATATGCGGCATTTTAAAAGAGCTGCCCAATGCAACAGCAGCCTCGCGGGCAATGCCTATGACGCTCAAACAATCGGGCCGGTTGGCAGTGATCTCAAACTCTATCACCTCGTCATCCAAGCCCAGCGCTTCCCTTATATCCATCCCTAACGGATACTCTTCCTGCAAAATCAATATGCCGTCCACCTCTGCACCCGGATAATCTTCATCGGTTAGCCCCAGCTCCTGGCCCGAGCACATCATACCGCAGGATTCGACACCCCTTAAGGCGGTTGTCTTTATCGTATGCCCACCAGGCAGGGTGGCACCATCCAGCGCCACCGGCACAAGCTGTCCTTCCCTTACGTTTGTGGCGCCGGTTACTATCTGCAGCTTGCGGTCTCCAACATCCACCAGGCATACCACTAACTTGTCAGCGTTGGGATGAGGATGTATTTGGCATATCCTTCCTACCACCACATTGCTTATACCTTCGCCCCGTTTGGTTATGCCCTCAACCTTCGTCCCCGTCATGGTGAGACGGTGCGCCAGTTGTTGAACGGGTACATCTATATCCGCATACTCTTTCAGCCATTTAAGCGGTACCAACATCTACCTCTACCTCCTTTAAAACTGTCCCAGGAAACGCATATCGTTTTCAAATAGCAGCCTTATATCATCTATCCCGTATTTTAAATTCGTTATGCGGTCAAGGCCCATGCCAAAAGCAAATCCGCTGTATTGATCGGGGTCAATTCCTCCATACTTCAGCACCTTTGGATGCACCATGCCGGCACCTAATATTTCAATCCAGCCGGTATACGAGCACACGCGGCACCCCTTACCCCCGCATGTGGTACAGGTCACATCCATTTCGGCGCTGGGCTCGGTAAACGGGAAATGGTGTGGCCTGAATTGGGTCTTGGTCTGAGGGCCGAACATCTCCTTGGCAAACACGTCCAGCACGCCCTTTAAATCGCCCATGGTGATGTTCTTATCGATCACCAGCCCTTCCACCTGATGGAAGATAGGGGAGTGAGTGGCATCCACCGCATCCGACCTGTAAACCCTACCGGGCACTATGATCTTTATGGGAGGTTTTTGCCTTTCCATAACGCGGATCTGGGTGGGAGATGTATGGGTGCGCAAAAGTATATTTTCAGTGATATAGAAGGTATCCTGCGTATCCCGAGCAGGATGGTTCTTCGGAATATTGAGGGCTTCGAAATTGTAATAATCCCATTCAACCTCCGGTCCCTCGGCAATCTCAAAGCCCAACCCCAAAAATATATCCTTTATTTCATTGAGTACGATATTCAAAGGATGCAGCTTACCGCGATGATGGCGCCTACCAGGCATGGTAACGTCGATCACTTCATCATTAAGCCGTTGATTGAGAGCCTCCTCTTCCAGCACCTTCTTCTTTTTTTCTATCTCTTCTTCAAGGAAAGCTCTTATATCATTAGCCAATTGTCCTATTTTGGGCCTTTCCTCGGATGGGAGGCTTCCCATCCCCCTTAAGACTTGCGTTAGTTTGCCTTTTTTCCCTAAATACTCTATTCTGAAGTTGGTTAACTCTTGAAGATTGGTCACACGTGTTAGAACTTGCTCAGCTTCCCTTCTAATCTGCTCCAGCTCGGCCTTCATCCATGGCTCTCTCCTTTCGTCATATTGTTGCTCATATATTAAAAAGGCCTTCGTCCAAACATGGGACGAAGGCCTAAAAAGCCACGTGGTACCACCCAATTTCGTTTCGATAGGAAACGAAACCTCTTCTAACGATAACGGGTTAAACCCGGCAGGGCCTACTGCTATTTCAGCCCCCGGCTCAGGAGCGAACTTCTACCCTGGTCTTTATAGGGCCGCTTTCAGCCTCCGGCGTCCCCTCTCTGTATAAAGGTGCCCGGGTATACTCCTCTCCATCATTGCCTTTATCCATTTCATCAAAGCATTATTAGCTCCTTATAGAGCATATAAGCATTAATGGAACCTGTCTTCTCGAAAATTTTCCATATCACATCAGCCAGCCTCACCGGTCCCATCTCCTTTACCGGCTTTCTCGGATTAATTATACCATATGCACCCCATGGATTCAAGGAAATTCAAGGCACTATTTACCTGGATTTGCGCAGCACTTCGTATATCAGTATACCTGCGGCCACCGAAGCATTGAGAGATTCGGCACCGCCCGGCATGGGTATTTTCACCAGCGAGGAGGCAAAACCGCATATATCCCGACGAACGCCTTCCGATTCATTGCCGATAACCACAGCTGTTTTATCATAGCCCCCGGGCCATTCAAAGAGATTGGAACCGTGCAAATGGCTGACCAGTATATGTACCTTGGCCTGTACAAGCATGTTGAAAAAATCAATATACTCATCTACCTGATAAATGGGTACGCGGAATATCGAACCCATAGTAGAGCGTACCACCTTGGGGCTATAGGGATCCGCGCAGCCTTTGAGCAAAACGACTCCTTGTCCTCCGGCAGCATCCAAAGTTCTTATAATGGTGCCCAGATTTCCTGGATCCCGTATCTGATCCAAAACCACTATAAAAAAGGAAGGCCTGCACAGCAACTCATCAAGGCAATATTCCTTTTTATTTATAACGGCCATGATTCCCTGGGGCGTCTGAGTATCGCAGATGCCTGCAAACAGCTCATCCTCCACAATTAAGACCCTGAGCCCGTCCATATCCGCGTCCAGCTGCTCCTTAAAATTTGCCCAATCAAATCCCCGGGCCACCACCAAAGCCCAGATGCTTTCGCCCTGCTCCACCGCCTCTCTTACCATTTTAACCCCTTCGATCAAATACTGCCCGTAAACATCCCTGTACTTCTTATGGTGAAGCATTCTAATGCGCTTGAGGGAAGGGTTGTGTGGACTGATAATGTACTCTTCCAAATCTACCGCACCCCTTTATCCCTGCGTTTTATCTTCCAGCTTCTTTATATAGTCATTCTTGCCAATGGTCACCAGAACATCTCCTTCGTTGATGACATCCTCGCCCTTTGGCGATATCAGCACATCTTCCCCGCGCTTTATGGCCACAACATTCAAACCGTACACAGCCCTCATATTTATCTGCCTGAGCGACTTCCCCACCCATTCGGGGATGGCGGTAACCTCCACCAGGCTATAATCGGATGCCAGTTCAATATAGTCGATTATATTGGTTGACGCCAAATGGTGGGCAATTTTCATGCCCATGTCCCTTTCAGGAAATATCACCTTGTCCACGCCTATCTTGTAAAGCACTTTAGCATGGAGGTCATTCTGCGCTTTCCCCACTACAAATTTGACCCCCATTTCCTTGCACAGCAGCGCGATCATTATGCTGGACTGTATATCATCTCCTATCGAAACCACAACGGCATCAAAGTTCCTTATACCAAGCGATTTCAACGCTTCCTCATCAGTGGCGTCTGCCTGTACGGCATGGGTCACGTAATCGGCTATCTCCTGTATCCTGTCCTGATTTCTATCAACGGCAAGGACCTCATGGCCCAGCCCGCATAGGGTTTTGGCAACGCTTGAGCCAAAACGCCCAATCCCGATGACAGCAAACTGTTTCTTCACGACAATTCCTCCTTTTACCCCACCATTACCTTACCTTCCGGATATTTCACATTGCCCTTATCTCCTGCCATCCTCTTTGCAAAAGCCAGCGTCAGAGTCAAAGGCCCTACCCTACCAGCAAACATCGACATGATGATGAATATCTTGCTGATATCGTTTAAATCGGAGTTATCGAATGTGGCCAACCCTACCGTTCCCAAGGCAGAGGCGGTCTCAAACAGCACGTCGACCAGCGTATAGGGTTCCAATAACGATAACACCATGGTGATGCCGACCAGCAAGGTGAAAGTTATGGCCGCTATAGCCAGCGCCCTGTTTATAATGGTATAAGAAATCCTTCTGCCGAAAACCTCTACATCGCGCTTCCCTCTTATTACGCTAAGCACGGCGAGCAAAATCACGCTGGCGGTAGTAGTCTTAACTCCCCCTCCTGTTCCAGCAGGCGAAGCACCGATAAACATCAGAATAGTTGTCATAAACTTGGACGCATCCGTGAGGGAGGCCTGATCAATAGTATAAAAGCCGGCAGTCCTTGCGGTGACGGATTGGAACAATGCCCCAAGGATCCTGCCCTTCCAATTTTGGCTGCCCAGCGTAGCGGGGTTATTAAACTCCACAATAAAGAAGAACAGGGCCCCCACGGCGATCAGAGCAGCGGTAACGCTTACAACCAATTTTGTGTGCAACGACCACTTTCTGAAATGCCGGTTCCTGTAAATATCGAGCAAAACGGAAAAGCCAAGCCCTCCGCACACGATCAATCCCATTATTGTAAGGTTTACAATAAAGTCATCGGTGAAGCCCATGAGGCTTCTGTATTCCCCCATAAGGTCAAAACCCGCATTGCAGAAGGCAGATATTGCGTGGAAGGCGCTAAAATACAATCCTTTGCTCCAGCCATACGCGGGTACAAACCGCATGGCAAGGATTAAAGCTCCAATCCCCTCTATAAGAAAGGTAATGCCTATTATGCTTCTGGTCAAACGCACCACGCCCTCCAGCTTAAACTCATTTAGAGCTTCCTGCATTATAAGCCTTTCCCTTAGGGTGATCCGCTTCCCCATAAGCAAAAACACCATTGTAGCCATGGTCATAAAGCCCAAACCGCCCATCTGAATGAGGGTAATTATGACCAACTGCCCAAATATGCTCAAATCATCAGCGGTTTCCACCACCACAAGGCCGGTAACGCACACCGCCGAAGTGGCTTCAAACAGAGCATTGAGGAAGCCCATGCTCTTACCCGTACTGGAAGCTACGGGAAGAGTAAGCAGCAAAGCACCGATTAAAATCATGGAAGCAAATCCCAAAACTAAAATCTGAGTTGGCAATAACTTGATAGCCCTTTTGTCCACCATTTCATCCAAAAACTTTACCCTCCATTTTAATAGGCTGCCATTACAGCCCACAACCTGTACATACTTTTTATAAGCTTCTTCCAGTCCAAACTTTTAAAAACGGTTACCTAATTATGGTTATGTTTTATCGCTGTTTTTATATATTAAATAACTCAACCTGTACCTCAAATCAAGCTTTTGTTTTACTTTTTCGTCAAAAAATATAAAAGATCTCATAAAAAGCATAAAGACCTCATGAATGAGGCCTTTTAAAAAGTTACAATTTTATTTGCAACATAGAGTCATGCATGCAATTTTTCTTTGGCTATGTTGACCAACTGAGCAAATCCATTGGCATCATTGACAGCCATATCCGCCAGTATCTTTCTGTCTATCTGAATGCCCGCCTTGCGCAGGCCGTTTATGAACCTGCTATAGCTCAGGCCGTTTTGCCTTGCCGCCGCATTGATCCTGGAAATCCACAATTTACGGAAGTCCCTCTTTTTCAGCCTTCTACCAACATACGCATATACAAGCGATTTCATTACCGCCTGATTGGCAGCTCTAAACTGCTTACTCTTGGCTCCATAATAGCCCTTTGCAAGCTTCAATATCTTCTTATGCTTTTTCCTCGCGTTAACCGCTTTCTTTACCCTAGCCATAATACACCCTCCTTTACTGCCTTATTTATACGGAATCAGCTGCTTTATTTTCTTTGCCTCAACAGCCGCAACAAATGTCTCTTTTCTTAAACTTCTCTTTCTCTTGGGCGACTTCTTGGTAAGCAGATGGCTCTTATAAGCCTTGGCCCTCTTGACCTTGCCATTCTTTGTCAACCCAAATCTCTTGGCTGCCCCGCGATGAGTCTTAATTTTAGGCATTGTATATTCCTCCTCTCAGTGCTTTAACCTTGTTTAGTGATTCGCTGCCGTCAGTTTCGGCAATCATGCTTTTGGCGCTACCACCATAATCATGTGATTGCCTTCCAGCGTGGGTTTGCGTTCTACCACAGCTTCCGCCGTGAGCAGGGATACAAACTTTTCCATAACTTCATACCCTACCTCAGGGTGAGCCATCTCTCTCCCCCTAAACCTTATGGTCACCTTCACCTTGTCTCCCGACTTCAAGAACTTATCGGCGTTCCTAGCTTTAACCCCCAGGTCATGGTCCTCTATGGAAGCCGACAATCGTACCTCCTTAACGTTGATGACCTTCTGGTTTTTGCGGGCCTCCTTTTCCTTCTTGGCCATTTCAAACAAGTACTTGCCGTAATCCATAATCTTGCACACAGGTGGATTGGCCTTGGGAGCTATCTTTACCAGGTCAAGCTGCCTTTCCTCGGCAAGCCTGAGCGCCTTTTCGATGGGCATAATTCCCAGCTGCTCACCCGTCTCGCTGATCACCCTGACCTCTCTGTCCCTGATCTGCTCGTTAATCAACAACTCTTTTTTATTGATGTTCGTTCACCCCCGAATTTAATAAAACAAAAGAGCGGGCACGAAACTACCCACTCTCATCTCCATAGTGCAGCGCCATACATTACTTTTCACCCGCCATATGGACCTTCCTGGCAGCCTCTTCGCGCCGGAAGGTGAGAAGTGGATAGCTTCTACTTGATGGCAACATAAAGTTTAACATAAAAGCTCGTACTTTGTCAAACATTTTAATGCAAATTTTTGTGCGGACCAAATTATATACAAAAACCGAACGTCAATCGACCTCAATTCGTATTCAGCTTATAGAAGATTGAGAGCAATTGCGGTAAAGATGTTAAAGTATTAATTTTATTTAAATTTGAAATGAGCTTGTATCATGTATAAGCCGGCAAAATTGAAAGCAAACTGTTATCGTAAACCGTGAAAGCAAGCCAACAACCCAAACATATGTTTGCAACACAAACCAAAATATGATAAAATTTAACTATGCAACACAGCAGGAGGGTCCCCTTTATGGATTTACATACAAAACTAAAGATTTTGGGTGCGGCTGCCAAATACGACGTATCCTGCTCATCCAGCGGCAGCTCGCGGCGGAACCGGCCCGGTGGCTTGGGCAATGCCAGCCTGCCCGGGATCTGTCACAGCTGGTCGGACGACGGGCGGTGCATCTCCCTGCTCAAGATATTGTTTACAAATCGCTGCGCATTCAATTGCCTGTACTGCGTAAATCGCGCAACAGCCGATGTTCCCCGCGCTTCATTTACGCCCGATGAAGTGGCCCAGCTAACCGTAAACTTCTACAAGCGCAACTACATAGAAGGCTTATTTCTAAGCTCGGCTGTATATAAAAACCCCAATTACACCATGGAGCTCCTTATCGCTACGGTAAAAAAGCTTCGCGAGGAGTACCAGTTTAACGGATACATACACTTGAAAGCCATTCCGGGCGCCGACCCGTTGTTGATAGCCCAGGCGGGTAAATATGTGGATCGCATGAGCGTCAATATAGAGCTCCCGTCAAACGCGGGGCTGCAGCTGCTGGCACCGCAAAAAAACCGGGATTCCATCATCAAGCCCATGGGGTTCATCCATTCAAAGATACTTCAAGCGAAGGAAGAAAGGAAGATTTATAAAAACGCTCCCCTTTTTGTCCCCGCCGGCCAAACCACGCAGCTCATAGTGGGTGCAACGCCAGATAATGACCTGAAGATTCTCAGGCTATCCGAAAGCCTCTACAAGCACTTTTCCTTGAAAAGGGTATATTATTCGGCTTATGTGCCAGTAACGCAACACCCAAACCTGCCAGCCATTGCTGGCCCTCCCCTTATGCGGGAACATCGCCTTTACCAGGCCGACTGGCTACTGCGATTCTACGGCTTTAAGAGCGACGAGCTGCTGGACGAAGGCCACCCGCTGCTGGACACCGAAATTGACCCCAAATCGGCATGGGCCCTTAGAAACCTTCACCTGTTCCCGGTAGAAGTCAATCGTGCCGACTACGAGATGCTGCTCAGAGTGCCGGGAATCGGCGTGCGCTCCGCCAAGCGCATAATCACAGCAAGGCGCTATAGCTCCATAGATTTTGAAACCTTGAAGCGCTTCGGCGTTGTACTCAAAAGAGCACGCCATTTCATAACCTGCCGCGGCAAGTTTTACGGCGAGAGAAATATTAACGAGCTTACGCTATATCAAATGCTCAAGCCGGCATCCGGCAAGCAAAGCGGCGCAGAGCCATCAAGCGAACAGCTTACCTTTTCCTCGCTTTATCCCAACCTGTTCCAACCCGAAGACTTCCATACGGTCATTACAGGGGAGATGTAAAGGTGATCTACTACATTTATGATGGGAGCTTCGATGGGCTGCTAACGGCTATATACGAGGCCTATTATCGGCACCAGGAGCCCGAAAAAATCCTAAGGGATGGCAGCATACAGGATAACCTGTTCATAGAGCATGTGTACATAAAGGCCGATCAGCAAAAGGCCCAAAGGGTATATAACGCCATAGTAAATAAGATATCCCCTGCAGCAGCCAAAAAGGTACTGTACGCCTTTCTTTCGGAAGCCGAAGATGCAGCAACAACCATATACCGATACCTCAAATTGGGCTTTAAGCTGGGTAAAAGCGTTGATTCGGCCTTAGCCGACCCGTACGTATTCAGGGTTCACTTCCTGCATGGAAAGGTAAGCGGAGAAGCGGGTAAAATGCTGGGGTTGGTACGCTTTCGTCTGCTTAAAAGTGGGATATTTTACGCCCCTATTGAACCAGACTACAATATTTTGGGGATAATCGCACCCCACTTTAAAAAGCGCCTGCCAACCCAGGACTGGATAATACACGACTTAAAGAGAAAGCTAGCCGCCTTTTACAGCCAAGGCCATTATGCTGTCGTACCCTTCGAATTCAACGGTGCCCTTTCCCTGGACGATGATGAATTCGATTACCAAACCCTGTGGAAGGAATACTTCCACAATATTGCCATCAAGAGCAGGATCAATCCTCGGCTCCAGCGGCAGTTCATGCCGGTACGTTATTGGAAGCATTTGATTGAAACGCCTGGTGGACATAGTAAATCGTAAAGCCGAAGTCATTCCGGATATTATATATAAAACATAAAAAGCAGACTACAGCCATTCCTGTAGCCTGCTTTTTAATTCTCGCTCGATCATTTTTACGGTTAATCCAGCACCCTTAGACCCCACTGAAACGTCCGCTGATAATATCCCGAATCCAGCGTATCAATTCTAACTTTCCCGCCGGCAGAAGAAGCGTGGATGAACTCACCGCCCCCTATATATATCCCGACATGGTATCTGTCATTGGTGGCTGTGCTGGTATCAAAAAACAACAGATCGCCCTTGCTAAGCTGTTCCCGTGATAGCCTGACAAAGCTAGGATCATTGCCCTGATCCCAGGCTGTCCGCTTCAGCAAAATACCAAAATGCTTGTACACAAAAGTGGTAAAGCCTGAGCAATCAAACGAATCGGGACCGGAAGCGCCATACACATAAGGTTTGCCTATGTACTCCATGGCAAAAGCTATAATCTCATCGGCCTTTGAATCGTGCGAGGTGTCACCGCGATCCGTCTGCTTATCGCCCGTGACAACATCGGAGCTGTACAGCTTGGCAATGGTGTTCTTACCTACAATACCGTCAACCGTAAGCCCATTAGCTTTCTGGAACGCCTTCACTGCTTTAAGGGTGGCATTACCAAATATGCCGTCAACCTTCCCACAATTAAACTTCAGCTCGTTCAATCGCCTTTGTAAAGCCGCCACATCTTCTCCTTTATCGCCTAACTTCAACGTCCTTGAAATGCTGCCGCCCCTGCTGGGCTCTTCACCGGGTGAATTGGCCGGTGGATTTTTCCCCGTAGAAGCTCCATCGCTGAACAGCGCTGCCAGCGTCTTGGGGCCAACGATACCATCGGGCACCAGGCCGTTTTTCTTCTGGAATGCCACAACAGCTGCATAAGTAGCATTACCAAATATGCCGTCGGCCTTTCCGCAGTTGAAATTGAGCTGATTGAGGCGGTTTTGAAGAGTCACTACATCCTGGCCCCTATCCCCGCGCTTCAACGTCCGCGATATGTTCGTGCCTTTGCCGGGCTGCTCATTAGAAGAACTGCCTTCCGAAGGAGCGGTACTGCCATACAGCGCGGCTAAGGTCTTGGGTCCGGCAATGCCATCGACAGCCAATCCCTTGGCCTTCTGGAACGCCATAACAGCAGCTCGAGTTACAGGACCAAATATTCCATCGGCTTTCCCAGAGAGAAAACCCTGCTCTATTAAGGCTTTCTGCAACTTTACGACTTCGGTTCCTCTGCTGCCCAGCTTGAGTAAAGGTCCCTGCGCATACGCACTTTCAGGAAGAATAAGCGCTCCCGATATGAACACCAGGGCAAATATCAAACACAAAAAGCGAATGTTTCCTCTCAACACGCGGTTCACCCCCCTTCTTTCCTCAATTACTATTATATACCTTGTCCATTTTTACCTCAAATCTCGACAAATACGCTATCGAGGGGTATAACCGCAAATCCCTAAAATATTACAAAAATGTTACATATTATTTGCATATGCTTAATGTTTTGTACCAACATCGACAAGAGAAGCCTGCCTAGTCCAGCTTCTCACCTTTCCATGATCAGCTTGAGATCAAAATTCAAATAGTCGCAAGAAACCAGATGATAGGTAATGCCGTCTATCTCTCCCTCTACCGCGCTGCTCAGGCTTGCACCGTGGAGGTGTCCAAATACCACGTGTTTTACGGGATATTGACGGATCATCCTGGCCATATCATTCTCTTTCCCCATCTCGTCAAAAGGAGGATAATGAAGCATCACCACTAACTCATCAGCATCCTTGGCACTATCCAGGGATAATTTAAGCCTGTTCAGTTCCCTGTTAAATACCTTTATATCATGGGCCACATCTTCCCGCCCTTCCAACACTGCCCATCCCCTGGTACCGCAAAACGCAATGTCATCGATAATTACGCTGTCGTTCTGTATGGCAAACATATTGCAGGGAAGCAATTTTCTCACTTTGGATATGGAAGCCCACCAGTAGTCGTGATTCCCCCGTATCAAGATCTTTCGTCCGGGCAACCGCCCTATGCTGTCTAAATCGGGTTTTGCTTCCTCCAGCCTCATGGCCCAGCTTATATCGCCGGGAATGAGGACCACATCTTCATCTTCCACCCTGTTTATCCAGTTATTCTTTATCCTCTCCCAGTGCTGAAACCAATGCTCACCAAACACATCCATGGGTTTGGGATTGGCTTCTGATAAGTGGAGGTCACCAATTGCAAAAACTCTCATTTGCTCTTTCTCCTTATTGTACTAGCCCCCTTTTGTTTAGTTCGCGTATTATCCACCGATGTACCTCTTCAGCAGCCACATCAGGGTCATCCACGTTCAGGCGTATATAAGCACAGCCCGAATTGAAATAATACTCCTTTACACCGGCGCTTTTTTCGTTATATTCATGGAACCGCTCCATTATGACTTCCTCGTTATCGTCTTCCCTTACTGCAAGCTGCCCCTGGCATTCGGGACACTCGGTATATCCCTGCCTTATATGAAATACCCTCTTACAGCTGCTACAAACTCTCCTGCCCAGCAACCTGTACAATAGCACATCCTTTGTTACGTCGAAATCGAGCACCACATCAACTTTTTTGTTCATCGAACTCAACATTCTATCCAGCGCTTCTGCTTGAGCAACGGTTCTGGGATAGCCGTCAAATATCACGCCCTTTGCGTCCTTCAGCTTAGTCAACGCATCCTCTACCACCGCATTCACGACCTCATCGGATACCAGCTTACCTTCTTTAATAACCTGCACTCTATCGTACAGCGGATGGCCGGGATCCTGCAATATTTGGCGAAACAAATCTCCGGTAGATATTTGTACCAAACCGAAATCTTCCGCCAGAAACCGCGCCTGCGTTCCTTTGCCGCTGCCAGGTGGACCGAGTAGTACGATGTTCATGGGCATTCCTCCTTTGCTATGACTGAATTCATTTCCTCTGCTGCTTATTATTCCTACTTTTCGAAATTTTTAATTTATCTATTTAACAGTCCTTTTTTACCAAATCTCAGTTTCATAGTCAATACTCTATCGGTAGAAAATATTCTACCGCATATGAATATCAGGATTATAAAAACTACCAGCATATAGGCGATACCGTAAAACACCACATCGTAGTTACCCAGGAGTATGTTCTGCGATGCTATAAAGGGATGGCTAAAGGGTATAAGCATGATCAAGGCCTTAACGGGCAACGACAAGGAGTTGATATCCGAAAACATGGATATAAAATACGGGATCATTACCAGAAAAGTGAGGGGCAATACCATGGTCTGAGCGCTCTTTAAGTCTTCTACCATAACCCCCAAAATTATGGTTAAGCCCAACGCGCACAGTATAGCAAAGAATATGGATATGCCCAGTATCACATAATCCGCAGACGTATACTGAAGTCCCAGCCTTTGCATCAGGTCATTGAGCTGGCTGCTTGCGGTGACATCTCCCATAAAACCGCTCATATAGTACCTGAAGCCCACCATATATATCACCGCAGAAAGCAACCCCACCAAAGCCGACGCCACCATTTTGGTAATCGCTATCTGCTTTCTGTTTATGGGAACGGTAAGCAGAGTCTCCAAAGTTTTATCCTGTTTCTCCATGGCCATGGCTGACAATACCATCTGGGAGGAAAACACGATGATCATCATTAAAATGACGGGAATGAATATGGATTGGGAGTATACGATATTGCTGATCTCGGCAGCTACTCCCTCGGCCACCACATCATTTACCACAACAAAGCCTTTGCTTTTTATGGGATTCTTTATATCCTCGGGGTTGAGATCGGGGAAGTTGGCCTTCAGAAAATTGTTAGAGATAAGTTTGTTTATCTCGGAAATCACATGATCCACCACTGCAGCGCTTGCCGAACTGGCCATGGAAAAACTTCGAATAAAGTAATAGGCCTCTATCTCCTTAAATTTAAACTCCGAGGCTGCCTGCCCAAAACCCTCGGGAATCACAAGCAGCAAATTTATTTCGCTATTTTTTGCATGTTCTACGGCTTGATCTTTATCCTCTTTATCTAAAAGGTTTACTTTAAATCCGGCATAAGATAGCCCGTTGAGGAGCGTCTCGGATTCCTGCGAATCATCTAAGTTTAGCACATATATTTCCTGTTTCTCTTCTATCTTCTTCACTTCGGACTGTACAATATTCCCTATAAAATAAAACAGCACCATGGTAAATAGCAGGGAAATTACGAGTTGAAATGTTACCAATTCCTTTACCTCTTTTTTCAATAGATTTATGAACTTATTCACTGTACCAACCTCCTAAACACCTCTTCAAGATTTTCAGCGGAGTATTTTTCCTTCAAAGCTTTAGGTTCACCCATCTCCAGTATTCGCCCTTTGTCTATAATTGCCACCCTGTCCGACAGTAACTCGATCTCCAGCATGTTATGGGAGGATAAAAGCACCGAAACGCCTTCCTTTACGAATCCTCTTATGACCTCCCTGATCTCCAGCGAGTTAATGACATCCAGCCCTGAGGTGGGCTCGTCAAGTATGGCAAGGCTGGGCTTGGTCATAAGAGCCCTGGCCAAAAGGAGCTTCCTCGTCATGCCTTTGCTGTATGTACCCACTTTGTCCTTTAGCCTGTCTTTAAAGCCTACAATATCCTTGGCTCTTTCAATATACATCTCTACGTCCTGCGGCTTTTCGGCATAAAAGCTTGCCATGAATTTCAGGTAATCCAGCCCAGTAAGATTTTTATACGCCCCGGCTTCTTCGGGAAGGTAAGTAATTCCCTGCCTTATTTTATCGGGATTCTTTTTCAAATCATAGCCCATGAACTCCACCTTTCCATCGGTAGGGGTAAGAAGGGTAGCGATAATCCTGAGAGTGGTGGTCTTACCCGCACCATTGGGCCCAATCAAAGCAAAGATTTCGCCTTTTTTCACCTCAAAGCTAACCCCTTTTAGGGCTTCAAACTTCCCATAATTTTTCCTTAAATCGCTTACTTTAAGAATCACGTTATCCAATATTTCATCCCCCTAACAAGTTAAAATGTGGGTTACAATATATTTACTATAAGTTTAGCAAAATACTCAAATTGAGTCTATAAGATAGATAAAATTTATAACCATTATCCAGCAATTAATTAAAGATCAAGAGCAAAGCCTATTCATTTTCATTATACCAAGTACTTGTTTCAGGATACAATTTAACGAATTTCTTATTGGCTTCTTGAAGTTTCTTGAAATATTGGTCATAAGAAGGGCTCAATTTCCTCATATTTGATATAAATACATCGTAGTAGCCACTTGTCTTCTGAAACTCTAACAGAAGACTTTGAATTTGATACGCAAGTGATTGTTTATATTCTTCTGAATTCTTATAAGCGATATATTGTTCTAACACCTCTTTGTTTTTTTCGATATAATAATCGACATTTTGTATAGCGTTAGCTATTTCAGCGTTTATTCTTTCTAATAAATCATCGTTCATACTGGGAATGGCCTCTTCAAAATATTCTTTCAATTCAACAGGAAACTCAGCAGTTTTAACATTATCCAAAAATTCCACAATATTATTATATGCATCCTCTTGCTCTTTACTTGAAATTCTTTCATCTAAAAATCTACCGAAATGAAGAACTAAGAAATGTCCATAATATCCTGGAAAGGCATCTAATAATTTTTTCTTAATAGTTTGATGCTTTTCCAGCTCCTTAAGTTGTTCTTCAATTTCGTCAATATTTTCGTTTTCTATCAAATTGTCCAGAAGTTCCTTCTTTTTACTGTACTCCTGCAACTCCAATTCCTTATTATATCTGATTTTTGCCAAGCTCGCTTTTCTATTACTCTTGCCCAAAACATCGTGAATTTCAGAGATGCTCAACCCAAGCTTTCTTAGAACGGTTATTTCCTTAAGCTTTTCTACATCTTCACTGGAAAAATTTCGGTATCCATTTTCTTCAACTTTAGGAGCAATAAGCCCCTTTTCCTCGTAATACTCTATCGCCTTTTTTGTAAGTCCCGTTATTTTGCATACTTCATTTATGAGCATTAATACCACCTCCACCCATATGATAAGCTGTCACCCAAGGTGGCAGTCAAGGAAACGTTTATAAAATTTTTGCGTTTAACTGCATTAGCACTTTGCTCCCAGATTTAGCGATGCTCTACACAAAAGCTAGAACCTGGCTATTAATAACCTCATTTTTAACACAGATAAATCTTAATGAATTCTTAAGATATATGCCCCGGATTTTTTAGTATAATCATGTTGGGAGGCAAGAGGGTCTGGCTTAGATAATAGCTGGGAGGTTTTTGCAAATGATAAAGCTTAAAACGGTGAAGGATCGCAGCCTGAAAGAGCTTCTATGGGAATACAAACACCTTTCGCTGGCATCGCTATATGGAATCGCTCAGATATGGTTTCAATACTGCGAACGCACCGTACAGCCGAAATATTATATGTTTTCGCCGCTTGACAATTACATACCATTTGTCAAATATTTTGTGGTGCCTTACCTGTTCTGGTTCATATACATGGGCCTGGGATTTCTGTACCTGGCAGTGGTATCTAAAAAGGACTTCTACAAGCTGTGCATATACATGTTCGGTGGCATGTACCTGTGCTATGTGCTGTATCTCATATTCCCCAACGGACAGAACTTAAGGCCGATTATCACCGAAACCGATGTATTTTCAAGAATAATAAAGCACATATATACCACCGATACTCCTACCAATGTGGCGCCCAGTATCCACGTCTTTAACTCGATAGCAATACATGTAGCCTTGATCAATTGCCCCCAATTTAGACAAAAAAGATGGATGAAGCTGGCGTCGTTCATATGCATGATAACCATAAGCGCTTCTACGGTATTTATAAAACAGCATTCCATAAAGGATGTAATGTGGAGCATACTGCTGGCTGCGGTGTTTTATATAGCCGTATACCAGATACCAAAGTGGATGTCTGGCAAAAGCGTTGTATCCGTCAACATCAAAGAGGTTTCTTCTCTGAAATAATGAATCGTCAACTGCCATTCCGCAGCCTTCAGTTGGACACGGTAAAATCATAAAAAAATAGGGGCTTTATAGCCCCTTCTATTTTGCCTCGCTCACCATCTTCTTCCTATATTTCTCGGCGCCCCAATTCTTTATCCTGTCGATATCCTCATCGGTCATCGCCTTAACCTCAAGGCCATTCTTGAGTATATGGTGTATGACGTACAGGCAGGCGGTTAAAGTCTCCTCAATGGTCCTGGCCTCGGTATATCCGGCCCTGTACGTTACCTGGCCGGTTCGGGTATCTATATTGACCTTATTATCGGCCCGGTCTATGGCTATCTGCTCGTGATCGAGGTAGACCACCTGGTCGGGATACAGGGCCTTCTTAAAGAATTCCATGTCCACCGGATTGTTCCTGATAAATTCGCGCACGAATTCCGTCCTGCTGATAAATTCGGAATCGTCCACCCGCTCCAGCCTGATTTCCGGATAGGGCTCGGATATGCGGAAGTAGTCCCTTATCATGCCGTTGACCGTCTCATGAAGGTCTATGCATTCCTTTGCATCATCGTCAGTCACGATGAGGCCATGGTTTTGCATGAATATGGCCTGCGGGAATACGCCGTGCTCCTCCAAATACCGCTGAATGATATCCTTTATCTTCAGGGTCAGCTGAAATCCCGGCATGATATAGGAGACCCACACGCAGGACAATTCCTTTGAACCGAAGATCTTGGACACAAGCTCCTGGCCCTCCCTGGAGCAGCAAAGTATATTGGCGTAAACCGGATGGGTATGAATGACGTATTTTTTGAGTATCGAATGGAACCCGGTCTCCACCGAAGGCCTCAAGGCCTTATACCCTTCCAGCTGTACGGTATTCTGCTTTAACAGATCAGCCCCTACCTTTTCATAGTCCACGTCGGGTGCTATATCGGCGGTATTGAAATATTCCGTTACATTCCGATAGTTCACTACCGCAAACCCGTCATTTTCGGTTACCTGATCCAGCCTGTAACCCGAAGCCTTGATGGCCATAAGCTCCCCATCTATCTTCACCGACGTGTTACCGCCTCCACCCTGCACCAGGTCAGGATGAATCCCCACCGCTTTGGATATCATCTCCAAATCCTTTAATGCCCCTTTAAACAACGCCATCCCTTCCTTTTTCTTTCTTATATTGCCATTTTTATGATACATTGTAGCAAACAGCCTGCAAACATACAAGCTAGCACTTCATTTAAGCAGCAAAAAACTTACTCTCTCTTGCTTCATACGCCCAGGCGCGTTCTGCGCAGCTGCTCGTTAGCCGTAAAGTTGTTGCTGGGCACATGTCCTTTTAACGGCACTATCTTTTCATGAATGGCATCGATTATCCAGTCGGGTTGCGGGAAGAAGAACCGCTCCAGCTCATGGGCAGGAGTGATCCAGTTACGGGCGCCCACAACCACTGGGGGCGCATCCAGATAATCGAAAGCCAGCTCGGTGATATTCTGGGCAAACTCTTTTAAGTAGGAAGACCTTTCGCATGCATCGCCGGTAATGACTATCCTGCCGGTCTTTTTAACCGATTCGATTACCTTTTCGTAGTTGAAGGGGACAATGCTTCTCGCATCGATGATCTCGGCCGACATTCCGTACTTGGTCTCCAAAACCTTTGCCGCCTCCAACGCCCTATACAGCATGGCCCCTGCCGATAAGATGGTGATATCCTTCCCTTCCTTCTTTACGTCGGGCTCGCCAATGGGCACTTCATAATATCCTTCGGGCACACCCTCCGGATGGAACATCTCACCCACATCGTATATCCTCTGGCTTTCGAAGAACACCACCGGATCGGTTCCCATCAAAGCGCTGTTCATAAGGCCTTTGGCATCGTATGGCGTTGCGGGGAACACCACTTTCAGGCCGGGTATATGGGCCACCAGAGAGGTCCAGTCCTGGGAGTGCTGCGCTCCGTACTTGGAACCTATCGATACCCTCAATACCACGGGCATCTTCAAAAGCCCCGCGCTCATGGCCTGCCACTTTGACAGCTGATTGAATATCTCGTCCCCTGCCCTTCCCATGAAGTCGGCATACATCAGTTCGGCCACCACCCTGCCCCCGCACATGGCGTATCCCACGGCGGAAGCCACAATGGCAGCTTCGGATATGGGCGCGTTAAACAGCCTGTGATAAGGTAAAGCCTCGGTCAAGCCGCGGTATACTGCAAAAGCTCCGCCCCAGTCGCGATTATCCTCTCCATAGGCGATCAGGGTCGGATCGACGTAAAACTTATCCAGGATGGCTTCAAATAAGGCATCGCGTAGCTGAAAAACCCTGCTCTTGGGTAGCGGTTTGCCATCTTGAATGGCTGCCCTTACCTTTCTCTTTATCTGCTGTACCCTGGGGTTCTCTTCCTTGGAGATCAAGACCTCACATTCCCGATCCTCCATCTTTTCTATCCTCTGATTGGAGAACATCAAATTGCCTATAGCATCGGGATTTGCCACCAGGTTCATCCTGGGCGATTTCTCTTCATCTATGGCCAGCCTGTAAATCCTGTCAATGCGCTGCTTCACATCGTCTAAAATACCGTCCAGCTGCTCCTGTGCTGCAATACCGGCATCGATGATCTGCTTCCTGTAAGCCACTATCGAATCATGCTGTCTCCATGCATCCACCTCTTCGCTGGTCCTGTAAGTGGAAGCATCCGAAGGCGAATGACCGCAGAATCTATATGTGACCACATCCAGCAACACCGGCCCCTTTTTGTCCAGCAACAGCTGCTTCTTCCTCTTTATGGCATCGATGACCGCCAGGGGGTTATATCCATCCACCCTTTCGGCATGCATCTGCTCGGGATTTATGCCGGCACCAACCCTGGCCAGCATTTGATAAGCCATGGTCTCACCGCAGGTTTGGCCGCCCATGCCGTACTGGTTATTGAAGAAATTGAATATTATGGGCAGCCCGCCCCTGTAACCTTCATCCCACAGATATTTGAATTGATCCATGGCCGCCATGTTCATGGCTTCCCATACCGGACCGCATCCCATGGAACCATCGCCTATGTTGGCTATCACTATGCCCCTCTTGCGGTTAACTTTTTTAAACAGCGCCGCTCCCATGGCGATTCCCGCTGAACCGCCTACGATGGCATTATTGGGATAAATCCCAAAGGGCGTGAAAAAAGCGTGCATGGAGCCGCCCAGCCCCTTGTTGAAGCCAGTCTCCCGGCCGAAAATTTCCGCCAGCACACCGTACAGCAGAAAATCCATGGCCAGCTCCTTTACGCTGCTATAATCCTTGCTTTCCTCTACCACCTTTAGTATCTTACCGTCCCAGAACTTCTTCATTATATCCATCAGCTCGTCATCGGGCATCTTCTCTATGGCCGAAAGCCCCTTGGCTATGATCTCGCCGTGGCTTCTGTGGGATCCAAATATGAAATCATCCTTGTCCAGGTGAAATGCCTGGCCTACAGCCGCCGCTTCCTGGCCAATGGAAAGGTGTGCCGGTCCGGGATAATCATAGGCAACGCCGTTATACTCCCCCGTAGTCTTAACCAGCTGGAGCATGGTCTCAAACTCGCGAATGATGACCATATCCCTATATATCCGTACGAAGTCCTCTACGGTGTAGTTGGCCTTTTCCTCTTCAATCGTCCTGTTATATTGGTTTACGGGTATGTCCTGAAATTTGATCCACCCGCTTTTCCTGACCTCATCAGGATTTATAAAAAGCTGTTTGGACACTTAAACCTCTCCCCTCTCAGTCATCAAATTGAAAGATGCATTCCCTTATGACCTCCGACACCGTCGGATGCGGGAACACCAGCTCTTTTATATCTTTTACGCGCATCTCGGCCTCTATCATCAGGCCGGCACCGTAAATGATTTCGGAAGAATAGCTTCCTATCATGTGTACACCTATCACGTTCCTGTACCTCTTATTGATGAGCACCTTGCATATGCCATCTCCTCCCTCGGTCTCCGCCACGTACCTGCCGCTATAGCGCATGGAAACCTTGGCAACTTCAAACTCTATGCCCTTCCGCTTTGCGCTCTCCTCCGTCTCCCCCACCGAGGCAACCTCGGGGTTGGTATATATGACAGAAGGTATGGCGTTATAGCGTACCATATCCCTTTTGCCCAGCATGTTGTTTACGCAAACCTCTGCCTCCCTGTAGGCCGTATGCGCCAGCATAGAGCAGCCGTTGACATCGCCTGCAGCATATACCTCCGGCACGTTGGTCTTCCCACTGTCGTTGGCCTTTACGGCACCCCTTTCAACCTCAACGCCGATGTTCTCCAGGCCCAGCCCATGGGTAGCCGGCCTTCTGCCAACGCTCATCAATACCTTATCGGCCTCAAGGACTTCCCTCTTGCCTTCGCATTCGTAAACTACAGCCCCGTCACGTATCTCCACCACTCTCGAACTGAGCTTGAATACTATGCCCTTCTTTTGATAATTTTTGAGCAGGATCTGCGAAATCTCCCCATCTATGCTGCCGCCAATATGGTCCAGCATCTCGATGACGGTCACCTTGCTGCCGGCAGAGTTGAAGTACGAGGCCATTTCAAGGCCTATTACGCCGCCTCCTACGATAACCAGGGAACCTGGTACCTGCGGTATGTTCAGTATCTCGCGGTTGGTGAGCACATATCCCCTCTCCAGGCCCTCCTTTGCACCCAGTATTGGGGGAATGACGGGCACCGAACCGGTGGCAATTAACAGCCTTCTGCCAACAAAAGTATCGTCACCGACTTTGACGGTATAGCCTTCGACGGTTCTGGTGCCTATGCAGGCGTGGCCCTCCACTACATCCACGTGGCTGGCCTTAAGCTGGGAGCGTATGCCCGCCACCAGCGTCTTTACCACCTTATTCTTCCTTGCCAGTACGGTACCGTGATCCAAACGCACGTCACTGGCTGTAATGCCGTATTTACCGCCAAACCTTGCATAATCGTATAATTTAGCTGAGTGAAGCAACGTCTTGGATGGTATGCATCCTTCATTTAGGCAGACGCCGCCCAAAAACCTTTCCTCGATAAGAAGCGTCTTAAGGCCAGCGTGCCCTGCCCTTTCCGCACCCAGATAGCCTGCCGGCCCACCGCCTATTACAATTAGATCGTAGACCATCTCTTTTCACCTTTCCCTTTAGCTTATTTCGCTAAAAATATGCTGAAGCTCTCCAGATTGGCTTTGAGCTCCTGCAGGAACCTTGCAGCAGGAGCACCGTCCACCGCCCTGTGGTCAAAGGTCAATGACATGCCCATAGCTGGATAGGTGACTATCCTGCCGTCTAACTCTTTGACGCGCTGCACAATTGTATTTACACCCAGAATACCGGTCTGCGGCGGATTTAGTATGGGGGTAAAGGCCTCCACTCCCAGTGACCCAAGGTTGGTCACCGTAAAGGTTCCTCCTTTGAGATAATCGGGATTTATGCTCCCCTTTCTACAGGCCTCCACCAGCTCTTTGGCTTTCCTGGATATCTCATCCAGAGACATAGTATCGGCGTTATAAATGGTGGGTACCATGAGGCCGCGTTCCGTGTCCACAGCAACCCCCAGATGGACATGGTTATAAAGAAGCATCCTATCATCCAGTAAATGGGCATTCAAAGCCTTGTGGTTGAGCAGAGTTCTGGACACAACGTAGAGTATGATATCGTTAAGCGTAATGTTGGCCAAGCCCAGGCGCTCTCCCTGCTCCTTCACTTTCTTCCTAAATGCGAGTATCTCGGTAGCATCAAAAGAGATATGTATAGTAAGCTGTGCGGTATTGGCCAGCGACTCATGCATGGCCCTGGCAATCACTTTCCTTATATTGCTTAGCTTAACCTCTTCATAATCGGCTTGCTCAACCTTAATCCCTTGAACGGGAGGTTGTGGCACCTGGTATTGGGCCTCTGCCTTTATGCCACTCAAATCGGTTGTGGTGACCCGTCCTCCTATTCCCGTACCGCCTACCCGCATTACTCCCGTGCTCATATATTCCTCTCTTGCAGCAGGCGTCACCAGCTGGCCTTTCTCCATGAGCTGCCTTATATCCCTTTCAATTATCCTGCCATTGGGCCCCGTAGGGGTAGCCTGTCTGTAATCCACCCCGGCTTTTTCAGCCAGGTTACGAGCCCGTGGGCTTATCCTGACCCTATCATCTTCCTGTACCACAGCGCTGCTTTCTATTTCCGTTTCGCCCTCCGCTGCCAGTTGTTGTTGCCCTTCTATCACTGCATCCTCTGCAACAGGGGTCTCCTTTCCTTCGGGCAAAAATGGAGAGATGTCCTCTCCTTCCTGGCCAATAACGCAAACGGTGGCAAGGACAGGCACATCATCTCCCTCATCAAAAAAAATCTCAAGCAGAGTCCCCTCTGCCTTTGCCTCTTCGTCGAAAGCAGCCTTATCGGTTTCATAGGAGAACAGCAGATCGCCTATCTTTACCCTGTCCCCCTTTTTCTTGTGCCATTTGGTTATAATGCAACTTTCAACCGTTTGCCCCTGCCGAGGCATAATTATCGGCGTAGCCATCCTTATATCTCTCCTCTCCCTCATTTTAACGCTTCATGCCTGTAACAATTTTTCTCACTATTGATAATCCATAACCCATCTAGCTGCTATATTGCTAAGAGAAAAACGCATAATGTCATATAATGCCGAATCCTTCTTCATTGCCCGGATACTATATTGCTAGGAGCAAAACGAGGATGCATTAAACTGTTCTTATTATGTTCGATTTGATTCAAATTGTCACATTTTACAAACAAAATTAACATATTTTTTAACATATGGTTTGCAAATTAACACGTTAATTTCATTTTAACAGAGCAGTTTTCCCTTGTCAACAGCTCATAGTCAGTTTTATAACAAGCTTTTTCTTGGTTGATTAAGTGTTATTTAGATTGTATAATATATAGTAGAAATGTGTAATCTCCATGTTAAATATATCAGAAGGGGATGATAGGTATGGAATATAAATGCCGTCGATTGGAAAATCAAGTTGCCATCGTAACCGGTGCTGGCCAGGGATTGGGGGAAGCCATAGCCAGGCGCTTAAATGCTGAAGGAGCCAAAGTGGTGGTAACCGATATAAATTTCCAAGCAGCACAAAAGGTGGCTTCCGACCTCAACGACGCTATCGCCCTGAAAGTGGATGTAGCAAAATATGAGGATTGCGAAGAGATGGCCCGTATAACCGTTGAGAAATACGGAAGAATAGATCTGCTGGTAAGCAATGCCGGAATACTCATCGCCAAAGGAATCGATGAATTTACCACCGAGGAGTGGCGGAAGGTAATAGACGTAAATCTCATAGGCTACTTCAACTGCGCCAAGGCCGTAGCCCCCGTCATGATAAAACAGGGAAAGGGCAACATCATTCAGATAAACAGCAAGTCCGGCAAAAAAGGTTCCTATAAGAACTCCGCTTATGCTGCCAGCAAATTTGGCGGTATAGGCCTTACCCAGAGCCTAGCACTTGAGCTGGCACAGTATAACATAAGAGTCAACGCCATATGCCCGGGCAATCTGCTGGATTCCCCCCTATGGGTTAATAGCCTATATGACCAATATTCACGTAACCAGGGGCTTACCAAAGAGGAAGTAAGGCAGAAATACCTCAGCCAGGTACCGCTGGGTAGGCAGTGTACATATGACGACGTGACCAACGTGCTGGTGTTCCTGGCTTCAGATGAGTCCAGCTATATGACCGGCCAGGCAATAAATGTAACCGGCGGCCAGGAAATGAGATAAAAAAAGAAGATATTGCCCTATTAAGCAGGGCAATATCTTCTTTTTTAACGCTACTACACTTTATCGCTATTACATTTTGTAAACTGTCGCTCAGCTGCAAATCACTTGCTTGATCAAAGACTATAACTTGATAAAATAGTGGATCTCGCGATAGGCATAATGGCAATTCATGCGTATTGATGCCTTAACAGCAGATACGCATCAGCTTATAGGCTTGGCGTGAGCCAAAAGATATTTCTCAGCTTCTGCGCACCACAGCCCATTGTTCTTCTCCACTATCCTTGCCAATTCTGCAAACAGCGGATCATCCTTACCCTTTTCCTTAAAATCGGCTATGGCGGTCAGCTCGAGTTCGATATTGGTATATATGAGCTTTTTGCCTCCGGGAATCTTGGGCAGATTCAGGGTGGTATCCACCACGCTGTTCAATCCGCCGATATGGGTTATCATGGCTGCCGGATTTATAAGCCCTTTCTCCATCATCTGCAGGGCTTCTATCATATCATCGGTATTGCCGCCGCTGGTACCTACCAGGTGAGTGGATGCGTAGTGGACGTTGTAGAAGTTGATTTGAGCCGAGAAATTGGGATCGGTGGGCCCTGCGAAGAAGTTCAAACAGCCATCGCGGGCCAGTATGGCATCCCCTATCTCAACCACCGACTTAACCGGTGCAAACACGAACACGTCATCATATCCCCTGCCATCGGTCAAGGACATGAGATATTCCACTACATTATCCATACCGGAGGTGTTGATATATTTCAACGTAACGCCGTTGCGCGCTGCTTCTTCCACCGTGATGATCTCGCTGGCCCTTTTAAGCCTTGCCTGGTCGATATCGGTTACCACCAGCAGCCTGGGCTTTCTGTCATTGTGTATGGCATAATCTATGGCACCCAGGCCCATGGGACCAGCTCCGGCCAGTATTGCCATGTTGCCGCCCTCAGCAACGCCCATATTGTGCACGTATTTGCCTGGTACGGTATGATAGCTTGCATGGAAGGCGCCAATGATACACGACATTGGTTCGGCCAGCGAGCCGTAAAAATAGGCATCGCCGTTGTATTCAAGCAGGCAGTTCATTTCCATGACCTCATTGGGGATGATGATATGGGTTGCATCGCCCCCTATATACCTGTACGAATACCCCGGTGCCGCCAGGCTGCCCTTGTAATTGAGCGCCGGCTGTATGGAGAATTTCTGGCCGGGCTTGAACCTATGCTGCCACTTTTTCCCCACTTCCAGGATGACACCACAAAATTCATGGCCTATGATGACCGGATTCGTTTTCACATCGTCAGGGACCCTCTTGTGGTCCTTCCCCTGAATGGCGGCCTTATAGGAAGACATGCATATGCTATCCGATACCACCTGAGCCAGTATTTCATCGTCCTTTATAGGCGGCAGCTCAAACTCCTCCAGCCTCAAATCGTTTTTGCCATAAAGGCGCACAGCCTTTGTCTTCATAGATGTTCTCCTTCTTCATCCAAACCTGGCAAATACTCCGGTTCGGATGGCTGGGGTATTTTTAATCCGCCTCTCTCAATCGTCCCCTCCCAGCAGGCGGTATTGGGACAACCTTAGATACAATGCAGTAAGCTAAATATCGTCGCATCACTTTACCTCAACGCCGTACCTCTCAGCAGCCTTTTGTATATCATCTGGCAGAGGCTTATCGCATATCAGTACATCGATCTCCTTCAAAACGGCAAAGGTAAATGGCATATTCTTATCGATCTTGCTGACATCCATCAAGAGTATGACCTTGCGCGCCTTTCTGATGATGGCCTTTTTGAGCTCGCATTCATTGTAATCTCCGCAGGTAAAGCCATACTCAAGCGAAAAACCGGATGCGGCCATAAACGCGATATCCACGTTTATATCCTTTATGAAGTTCAGCGAATTGGCGCCGGAAGTCGATAGATTGTTACGGCTAAGCTGCCCCCCCACTAAAGTCACCGACGGATTGCTGTTCTTGATGATCTCCAGGGCGATATTGGGTCCGCTCGTGAGTATGGACAGGTCCTCGTCGGGCAGCACCTTAGCCAAGCACATTGTAGTTGTACCGGAATCGATGAAATAGGAACGCCCACGTTCTACGAAGGCTAATGCCTTCCTGGCAATCTTCATCTTTGCATCCACATTCTCCATGGCCCTTAGATTGTACATGTCTTCCTTTAAATTGGAGAATAAATTTATGGACTTTGCCCCTCCACGCACTCGAATTATGCGCCCCTTGGATTCAAGATAATTGAGATCACGTCTCAACGTCATGGTGGACACTTCCGGGAACAGCTTCTCCAGTTCTTTTAACTTGACTTCGCCCTTATTCTGGATATACGCGTTTATGATTTCCCGCCTTTGAGCGTTCAAAACCTATCACTTCCTTACATGCATTGTAACAAATCTACCGTTATTTTTAACAAGGATTTTGTTACAATTGTTTTATTTATCACCTCAATTATACTAATAAAAACAACCAATTGTCAATGTTACGCACATCACCATGGCCATTTATTCAGCTTGTAGTCCACCAATACCAAATCATCCTCGTCTACGCATATATCCTTTTCTGCATATGGAGTGCCGCTCAAAAAATATTGCAATGCGTATACTGCCGCTTCTTCCGGTTCCAGGTCAGCCTGATAATTTTTCTCACCCGACATGTAGGTACGCATCCATCCTGGATGATACAGCCTGAAGGTATAGCCTTCCGGCCTTAGTTTGTTAAATGTTATCTTAACCGCCATATTGAGGGCGGCCTTGGACATGCAATAGCCGTACCACGCATTTCGGGTACACGCCCCAATGCTGCCCGCCTCCGAGGACACAAAGCAAAGGCGCTTTAACCTCCCCTTATCCATTAATGGCAAAAACGCTTCTACCATTCGTATGGGTCCCAAGGCGTTAACATCAAACATGCGGTGCATATCCTCATAATTGAGTTGCTCCCTTATATTCAATTCGTTATACCTTGAAATGATGCCCGCATTGTTGATCAGAATATCAACATGGTCTGCGATTGAAGAAACCTGCATCGCAGCCGATTTTACCGATTCATCCGATGACACATCAAGGGGTATAACGTGGAGCTTTTCTGGATATCTTTCGCTTAAAAGCGACAGCTGTGGCCAGTTAGGCATATACTGGCCGGCAAATACGCGCCAACCCCTCTGCAGAAGGGCTTCACACAGCGCAAACCCGAGCCCGCGATCTGCGCCCGTTATAACGGCTATGGGTTCCATATCATCAACCTCCTATCATTAAGCCTTGACCAGCCAATTGAGCGAATTTCGCAGCAACAGCTGAAAGCCCGGATGAAGCCATACCTCCAGGTTATGGCCGGGCGTCAACACGCATACTTTGCCTTTTCCATGTGTGCGCACCCAACCGGCAGGCTGTTTCCCGTGTTGAGATATTGAGGCTAAAAATACGCATAAATCGTCACCGGTAATCTCCATAAAATAATGTTCATCCTTCAAGGTGAAAGGCTCAAATCCATCGGCAATCACGTGTTGGCCTACGGCTTCTACCGTCACAGGGCACTGTTCGGGATGATGAGTAAATACGCCGCCCAATATGCTGCGAATTACTTTGGCCTCCTTATATTCCGCTGTACCCGAATGTATGGCTAGAAGGCCGCCGCCGTCCTGTACATAGCTTTCAAAAGCGCGTTGGGCTTCCTCCGTTGCCCATTCCGCGGTATCGGCCGATGAAAGGTTATTTGACTTTGCCAGTATTACAACCGGAAACCCTTTAAGCATATCTGGTTTCCACTCGGCCATATCCTCTATAAACGTGAACTCAAAGCCATCATCCGCAAGAGGTGCAAGCCCGCTTTTTACCACACTTGCCGGATGCCAGTAATCATCGCAAAGAACTAAAACGCGCATTTTTCTCTCCCCCATTTCAACAAATTGGAATAAACGCAAAGCGGTGCAGCGTACCATACCGCCTATTAATAAGTACCCAGCTCCAGCCCTCTGACCGGGAAATCCACATGTTCGGGAACGAAATCCAAATCCGCCACCAAGTTAAACGGCCAGCACAGTTCCATATCAAAGCCAAAGTGATCGATCAGATTTTCATCTGGTCCAATATATCCATCTTGCTGCCATTTTTTGAGCGTATCGCCCCAGAAATGCTCAAACAGGCCAATACGGTCCACCGGCTTGCGCTTGAGAATATTGTGTATGCGTTCCACCCCCGTCATGGTTTCCATCCTTCATCCCCCTCTACATTTTCTAAAGGATACAGTATATAGACCCTCGTAAAATTAAAACATGTGCTGCTTAAATGTCTGATTTGTATAAACACTCATCGTTTGCATGATTGCTGCTACATATCAGCGTATTCTTTTTATATTTTACAATCTTACAAGTATATTTTCCATATTTTTTTACCGGTTCGCCTTTTTGTCCTGGTCAATTGAAATCATTTATCATCAAAATTGCAATGTTAAATGCTTTTTAAATTTACAACGGACTGACAGGAATTTATTTACAACGTCATTTATGCATACTATAATGTATTTAACAAACGTTAAATAGGTGAGGGGTATCCATTAGCAGAACGATACCAAACAGCGAATATATCAATGTGCTTTAAAGCTATTCGCCAAATTCGGCTATGACGGCACCTCTATACGGTGAATTCCGGACTGGTTGCACCTGAACGGTTAAATGCGCCATAATAGGGTTTCTCAGTTTTTGTACGCAAAACAAGGATATAACATCTCTAATATTTCAAACCTGGTTTGGACCCGACAGCCATCATCAAAACATCGCATCGGTTGAACAGGTTTATCTCAATATAGCAATAGTACTGGATGACATATTAATAGACGGCATCAATTACGGCTATTTTCGCCCCCATCAACACCAGGAACTGCCCCAAAACATCATCGGCATATTAACCAATTACATCGCTCGCATGCTCATAGGCAAAGAAGATATTGATCCGGTGCGCTGTGGTGAAATCACTTTGGAATTCATAATGAAAGGCATAAGCCTTAAGGGGGTGTGATGGGAGTGGAAAAATTCAGCTATAGCATAAGGGCAGAGATAACGCCCGCGACCGCAAAATCCGGAGATATGGTGACCCTCAAAGCTTATTTAAACGATATAGCGGGGCAGATAAAGAACGTATACGCAACCGTACCACAATATGGCATATGGGAGGTTTTATATCCCTCGGGAAATAATACCTATACCATAAACTACACCATACCCTGGGAGGCACCTCCCGGAAGGTATGAAGTAAGCGTCTACGCTGTAAGCTCTGATGGCCTGCGTGGCCCTTCCACTACGGTAACCTTGACCTTGCAGTAAGAAATCCATCACCACAACGCACCGGCCCCCAACCCCGCCTAACCGGCAACTCCAGCCATGCCATATAAAAAAGTCATTCCCCCTTCTACTTGATAACGGAGATGAATATTAATAAAATCAGAATCCTAACTCGTATCGGGGGAATGGCAAATTGAGAATAAATCCCCGTTCTATGCTGTACGGAACATTCATCCTGGCCGGAGCAAATGTCCTGGTCCGGATCATCGGATTTGTATACCAGATAATATTGAGCCGGCTGCTGGGGCCCGAAGGCATGGGAGTATATCAGCTAATATTCCCTCCGTATACCATCGCGCTGGCTTTGACTACCTCCGGCATACCGGTTGCCGTCTCGCGCCTGGTGGCATCCAGCAGCGTCACGGGTCACGGTGGGGAAGTCAGGAAGGTGGTATCAACCGCCCTGTCATTAGTGATTGTGGTCGGAGTAATCCTTTCTGCGCTAATCCTTATAAACCTTGACTGGATTACCCATGCCATATTAAAGGATCCTCGCACCCGTCTGCCCCTGGTCATTCTCTTCCCGTGCATCATAATCACTGGTATGGGGGCCACATTTAAAGGCTATTTCTACGGCACAAAGTACACGCACCAGCCCGCTCTTGCCGAGATAATGGAACAGATAGTGCGCATCGCCATAGTCATATTCTTGCTCCTGTGGCTAAAACCGCAGGGCTTTGAAGACTCTGCCATGGTCATCGTATTTGGAGTTGTCTTAGGAGAGCTTGCAAGCCTATTATACCTCCATACCCGGTATTATTACTCCGTCAAAGCATCAAACGGCAATACCAAAAACCCATCTGTTTTCCCCTTGATCAAAAGCATCGTCGCCATAGCCGTTCCCATAACCTTTACCAGGCTCATAATTACTTTCATCAACTCCATCAACACAATCCTGATCCCCCAGCGCTTGATTGCCAGCGGCATGACCAACAGCCAGGCGGTGTCGCTGTTCGGCATCGTATCCGGAATGGTAATGCCCTTGCTTTTCATCCCATTCACCATTACAAACGCGCTTTCTACCGTCATAATTCCCCACCTCTCGGAAGAGATGGCCCTTGGAAACTGGCAGGCTATACGAAATAATATTTCGCGCGCCATACAGCTGACATCGGTCGTCGCATTTGCAGCCACCGCCATCTTGCTATCCCTCGGTCAACCCATTGGAATATCCCTGTACCGCCAATCCCAGGTAGGGCAACTGCTAGCCCCCCTTACGCTGAGCGTAATCTTTCTCGCTCTTCAGCATACCTTAAGTGCCGCCTTAAACGGCCTCGACAGGCAAAAGCGCTCAACGCTAAACCTATTTATAGGAGGTGTCATACAAGTCTGCTGTACCTGGTTCCTAGTCTCCCACCCTGCCTTGAGGATATACGGATTTATCATAGGTTTCAACCTGAGAAACATAGCGGTATTCCTGCTTAATTTTACAGCAATAAAAAAGCTTACCGGGATCCGGATAATGTGGGCCGACTGGTTCTTAAAACCTGGATTTGCCGCCCTTGTCATGGCCTCCCTGGGAAGATGCGCCTTTAACCTATCCGTAAATGCAGGTTTCCCTCTCATCGTATCGTTGATCCTGGCCATAATAACCGGTACGGCGTTTTTCTTAGTCTCTCTTTACTCGGTAAATGGCATACCAATGGTAAAATTCAGGCCAAAAAACAAGGCCCCTCATTTGACATTACATCTCTGAGGAGCCTTAAAAAGCTTAAGTTTGAACCTTTCAACCTCTTATAAGGCTATTATGAATTTTACCTCACTTCATCTGCTTTTCCGGCGCATCCCAGTACGTTTATCAGCTTGTGCTTTACGAGTTCCTTAATGGCCTGTCTTGCGGGCCCTAAATACTGTCTGGGGTCAAAATGGCTGGGATTATTGGCAAAGTATTCCCTGATAGTTGCAGTCATAGCGAGCCTCAAATCGGAATCGATGTTTATCTTGCAAACAGCCATTGATGCTGCCTTCCTCAACATATCTTCCGGCACGCCCTTTGCTCCAGGCATCTGGCCGCCGTACTTGTTGATCTTCTCCACGAATTCGGGTATTACCGAAGAAGCGCCGTGCAAAACGATCGGGAACCCGGGAAGCTTCTTTTGGATTTCCTCAAGGATATCGAATCTCAGCTTCGGCTCACCCTTGAACTTGTACGCACCATGGCTTGTACCTATTGCGATGGCCAAAGAGTCAACCCCAGTCCTCTGGACAAATTCGACGGCCTGGTCGGGATCGGTGAAGAAAGCCTCTTCCTCGGATACCTTCACCGCATCTTCGATTCCCGCAAGCCTTCCCAGTTCGCCCTCTACAACTACGCCTTTCTCATGAGCGTAGTCGACCACTTTCTTGGTCAAAGCGATGTTTTCCTCAAATGATAGGTGGGAACCGTCGATCATGACCGAGGTAAACCCACCGTCTATGCAGGCCTTGCAAAGCTCAAAGCTATCGCCATGATCCAGGTGGACGCATATGGGAAGGTCGGTCTCGATAATGGCAGCCTCAATGAGCTTCATGAGATATGTATGCTTGGCGTATTTACGTGCACCGGCAGACACTTGAAGAATCAGGGGCGCATTTACTTCCTTCGCGGCCTCGGTAATGCCTTGAATGATTTCCATGTTGTTCACGTTGAAGGCCCCTATAGCATAACCGCCTTCATAAGCTTTTTCAAACATTTTCTTTGACGTGACCAATGGCATAACGCAACAACTCCTTTTCTATTTTTATTTTTACACAATTGATTATGCACTTAAGCTATAGTTCTTTATCATATTAATTTTATCATATCTTCATTCAAAATCAAGGTCATTTTAAAAATTGTCCAACGTACCGCACCAAAACGTTCCAGGCACATTATGCCAGGGATTTTATCCTGGCAGCAAGCTCTATCAATTGCTGTATATACAATGTATCGTTCTTGCAGGTAACCGTAACCCCAAATCATCGATCATATAGCTGCACTTGTTTGCAGGCACGTTCCCATGCATTCAAAACTTCTTCCCTCTCCTCTTTTTTGCAAGAATAGCTCATTAAGAGTATGCTCCTATCCCCAATTTTGGATGCTTTGAGATACCTGACAAAGTATTCTTCTATACTCTCCTCGCCCCTGGGGATCCCTCCATAGTATATCTTTCCGGCCTGTGCGCACCGTCTCAAAACATATTCCATATCATGCATCTCCGGATTGCCGAAATTAATCCCTTTAACGCCGGGTACCTTCATTATGGCTTCAAACAAATGGGGGTTTTTGCCGCAGTAGTGAACATATCCTCCTCCAAAATGGGAAAATACCTTTTCCATATACGGAACCACAAACTCATCAATATGCTCCTTGCACAATAAGGTAGCAGTATCTTCGCTGGTCTTAATCCCGCCCGACGAACGCGGGATCACCAGTTGATTGTAATGGGCTATCATATATTCTGATTGGGGAATGACCTTGAAACATTCTTCCATGCCCATAAATATGGCATGACAGGCCAGTTCCAGCAGATGATGTACAAATTCAGGATCATCGTATAAGTCGTAGAAAATGGCATCTCCATATACCAAATGGGCAATATCAAATGGTCCCTGGAGGTCCATGGGATAAACCATGCATCCCGTTCCATCCAACCGCTCTGCCATATATGCCATATGCTCCAAGCCCACTTTGAATTCATCGCTAATCTTTATATCTTCCGGCCCCATAGCCTTCAACTCGTCCTTGGATAAATGCTGCCTCACCCAGGGCATTTTATCTTCGTATAATTCCTGTTTTACGCCGAACAGGGTTGGAAAAATTCCGCACCCCATATTGGCGCGTACCGATGGTACCGCATGCCCTCCCCCGTATGCCGCGGTCATCATTACGCTAAATTGGCTGATGAACATCTTTTCACTATCATAGTGAATTTCTTTCAAGTTAAATTTGGGATAGCCTTGTAAATCGTCTTCATCCAGCTGGCACAACAGGAGAAGGGGCTGTATATGCGGTTCTCTCCCCTCCCATACATCCATTTGAAGTTCTGCGGCCCTTTGAAACTCTAACTTCCTTTCCCTTAATTGATGGATGATCTCATCGATTCGGTCCATCATAAAACTCCCCCCAAAATTTGTAATTATTGTTCTTTACTCGTTGAATCAATATTTGTCACCATACACGCAGCATCTCCAAACCAGCAAAATTTTCACTGCAAACACGCTGTAGAGAGCTTGTTGGAGTTATAGCAGGATCCCCTGTATGGTTATTAGTTTATTAGATATCTATATCTTACAGAATTTTTCACCATGGGTCCACCATTTTCGGGGTACTGCATCCAATTTTTTAACAAACCCGTTGAATTTTCCTCTGTAAAAGATATTGACTTACCACAACGCTGTGCTAGTATGGTATTATATCAATTCAACAATATGCAATCGTGAACCGTAAGTATTTTATAAAATTTATGGATTTTACAATGGTAACCATTAGAAGGTGATAGGATCAGCAATTTAAGAAGGCAAAGAGAACACTTTGATGTTGAAGGCAAAGCCCTTGTACAGCAAACCTGGAACATTCAAACCAGCGGAACTAAAGTAATACGCCAAAATTGGATGAGTGCTGCAAATTAGAAATTTTAGTAGATGGAAAAGGAGTGTTGAACCGTGAACAACCAAAACAGGTATTATACCATATTTCCAAAGGTAGTCCCCGCCAACAGGCAGTCGCTTATAGGCATAAGATCGATATTTCCGCACCGGGCTTTCAAGAAAGATGGGCAATACGAAGTCATATGCTACCCCGTGGATTATTGCAAGAACGGCAGCAAACGTGATAAAAGCCGGGAATTACACAAATACGTGGAGGATGGCACACTATATATAAATGGATATTTTGAAGGGGAGCAGGAACACATAATATACATAAACGAAAAAACGCAAGATGGAAAACGAGAAATAGGGATATTTAACGTTTATTCGTTGGAAGAAGATCTGTACGGCAGAAAGCCCTATAAAGGCGATTTGCATATCCATTCTTTTTATTCCGATGGTTTGGAATCTCCGGCATATGTGGCTGCCTCCTGCAGGAAGATAGGTTTGGATTTTATGGCCGTTACCGACCATGAGCTGTATAGCCCATCCGTAGAAGCCCAGCAAGCATTTGAAGGCGTTAACATAGACCTCAAAATATTCAGGGGGGAAGAAGTCCATCCGCCGGAGAATCCCGTACACATCATCAATTTTGGCGGCAGTTTTAGCGTAAATGACCTGTTTAAAAAGGATGAGCGCGCTTACCGGGAGGAAGTCCATGAGATTGAAAGGGCTATTGCCGGTGAAGTGCCCGAGGAAACGGAACGGTATCAGCTTGCATCATCCATATGGTGCTTTGATAAGATCCGGCAGGGGGGAGGGCTTGGAATCTTCTGCCATCCTTTCTGGAGAATACATGATGGGTACTACATATCCACGCTACTCACCGAATACATGTATGAAAAGCAGCCTTTTGACGCACTGGAGCTCATAGGGGGATACTATAAGAACCAAGCGGAATCCAACATCTTGCAGGTGGCATCGTATCAGGAACAGCGGGCAAAAGGAAGGAAAATACCGGTAGTGGGAGTCTCGGATGCTCATGGCTGTGATACTGGTGAGCTCTTCGGCTGGTATTACACCATTGTATTTTCGCCTACGCCTGAGTATGAAGACATAAGGGATAGCATCAAAAGCTGTTACAGCGTGGCGGTGGAATCGGTCCCGGGCGAAAGAAAAATGGCCCATGGAGAGCTTAGATTGGTTAAGTACGCCCTCTTTTTATTGAGAGAAGTATTGCCGGAACATGATATAATTTGTTATAACGAAGGTTACTGGATGACGGAGTATTTAAAGGGAAACAGAAAGGCAAAAGCTCACCTGGAGCTTTTGAAAGGCGGTGTGGATAAGTATTACTCCCAGTGCTGGGGGCAGGAGATTTGAACGGCTTATTAAATAATGGCAAAATGCATGGCGCCCGTGCATAACATGCTTGGGCGCTTATTTTTTGCCTTCCAGTTTGGCCTTAATCTTTAAACGGCATAGAATCTTTTGAAGATAAGAAATATTATTGACATCCATAAAATACAGTGTTAGTGTAATAGTGTACCAATTCATTAATACATTAATACATAAATATCCCGAAGAAAGACAAAAGGGGGGAAAGCCGCCATGAAGTTGAAGAGGAGCACATCGCTCAATATCGTCATTGATCCCGATGCTCCCATACCTATTTATATGCAAATCATCATTCAGATTAAAAGCTTAATAGCCAATAGGATACTCGCTCCCGGGGATAAGCTACCCTCCGTTAGAAAGCTCAGCCGGCAGCTGGGGATAAACCCCAATACGGCGGCGCGGGCATACCAAGAGCTCGAGAGGGAAGGTATAATACGCACCACTCGTGGGATCGGGGCGTTTGTAGGGAAATCAACTCTTAAGGTTTCGGCACAGCAGCGTACGGAGCTCATGAACAGGATTATGGATTACCTGTTTACCGAGGCATATCATCTTCAATACAGCAAAGAGGAGCTTTACTCCATGTTTATGCAGCGGCTTGAGCACTGGAATCCGGGCCAAAGCAGTTGAAGATGGAAAAGGATATACCATATAAATGTCAAGGGGGGTCAAAATGTGGTAGAGATAAAGGAAGTTAAGTCGCGGAGGGATTTGAAGAAATTTATCTACTTCCCTTACAAGCTCTATGCAGGGAACAAATACTGGGTACCGCCTCTAGTACTGGACGAGATGAATACCCTGCGGCAGGATAAAAATCCCGCCTTTGAGTACAGTGAGGCCAAGTACTGGCTGGCGCTTAAGGACGGCGAGGTCGTGGGGCGAATCGCCGGTATAATAAATCATAAATACATAGAGAAATGGGGCCAAAGAAATGCGCGTTTTGGATGGATAGATTTCATAGATGACCCAAAAGTATCAAAGGCTTTGCTTGAAACTGTGGAAGATTGGGCCAGGAAAAAGGGGATGACGGGCCTGCACGGGCCCCTGGGCTTTTGCGATCTTGACAAGGAAGGTATGCTGGTAGAAGGATTTGATGAGATGGGCACCTTTACCACCATCTATAACTATCCGTACTATCCCGTTCATCTTGAAAGCAACGGCTACGTTAAAGACGTGGATTGGCTCGAATACGAACTGGAAGTCCCGCTTCAACTGCCCGAGGTTATACAAAGGGCATCGCAGGATGCCTTAAAGCGGTTCAACCTCAGGGTACTGGAGGCTAAAAAGCCCAAAGACTTTCTTCCTTACGTCAAAGGGATCTTTAGGCTGCTGAACGAAGCCTATAAGGACCTCTATGGCGTGGTGCCTTTAAGCGATAAGCAGATAGAGCTATATACCAAGCAGTATTTTGGCTTTGTAAATCCGCATTACGTAAAGATAATCCTGAATCAGAACGACGAAGTGGTAGCGTTCGGCATTGCCTTCCCATCCTTGACGCGAGCAATGAAAAAGACCAACGGGAAGCTCTTCCCCTTCGGCTTTATACATGTTTTGAGGGCTCTGAAGAAAAACGATATCATCGATCTGTGCCTGGTTGCGGTAAAGCATGAGCTGCAAGGCAAAGGGGTAAACGCCATCTTGATGAGCGAGATCCACAAGGAATGCGTTAAAAACGGTATAGTCAAGGCCGAGTGTAATCCCCAGCTTGAATCCAATGTTAAGGTCCGTTCCCAGTGGCGGTATTTTAATTCCAGGCAGCATAAGCGAAGAAGGTGCTATATAAAGTACCTTTGATGATAAACGAAAAAAGCTCCTGGCCAAGAATGGCTTTGCACCAGTCTTTGCCAGGAGCAAAAATATGCTATTATAGCTTAAAGGCTTCTTCAATCTCAGCCACCTGCTCATCGTTCATGGTTACCAGCTCTCCCAGGTCCCCGGCAGCTATTATGGCTTTGGCGCTGTACTCGGCTACTTCCAGCTTGTCGAAAGCATTGAGCAGGCTGCTTCCGGTTACTATGACGCAATCATTTTCTACCAGTACCACCGATATCTCCTTGGAAAATTCGTTTGCTGTCATCTCGGGTTGCATGAATGTACACCCAAACGGCAGTTTGGGTACGTTTCGCAGCATTATATAGCTCTCGGGTATGGTCTTGGTTTCAAAGCCCGCATCCGTGACGGCAAAGGCCATGATATTCGGCGGGTGCGCAATGATCACCGAATTGATGTGGGGATGCCTGTCGTATATGGCTTTGTGCAGAAGCACGGAACGGCTGGGCCTTTTCCCCGCTTCCTTCCAGCCGTTTTCAATGCGCACCAGGTCTTCCTCTTCGAGATACTTCCTGTCAAGCCCATAGGGAGTAATTATAAACGAACCATCGCTTAGCCTTTGGGAGAACGTGCCCTGCGTGCTGGTAAAGAGCTGCTGGTCATAGGCCCGGTGTATGAGCCGGCACATATCCCGCCTGGCCGCTCTTTCTTCGCTGCTAAACCTTTTGGGAATGAATTCGTTCAAGATGACGTCCTGCTTGTTTTTGGATATTTCAATGTGCCTATCGGTTAGGCTCCTCAAAGTTCCCAGCTTCCGGCCTTTAAGCTCAAGCCTGGCGCAGAAATCCAGGGTTTCAAATGCCATAAAAGCCTCGAACAGGTTCTTGCCGCCCGTCACTACCCCGTGATTTTCCAGTATAACGGTTTTAAAGCCCTTTTCAAACTGGGCGGCAATCTTTTTGCCCAGATCCTTGCTCCCCGGCAGGCCATATTCGGCTATTCCAACCTGGCCGCATATCAGATGGGCGTTGGGTATGAGCCTTGTGTTCGGTATCTGACGAACTATGCTGAAGGCTACAAGTGCGGGTGGATGGGCATGGATGATGGCCTTTATATCAGGCCTTTTTTGGTAGATCATCTCGTGGAAAGGAAGTTCAACCGAAGGTTTGTGAATCCCTTCTATGGTACCGTCGGGTTTCACGCATATTATGTCATTTCGCCGCAATGCGCCCTTGTCAATTCCGCTGGGAGTGATCCATATATCGCCATTGTCGTCAAGGATGGATATGTTACCACCCGAAGTGGTGGTCATGCCATAGCGATATATCCTTTCCATGATCATTACTATTTGATCTGCTGGGTGCAACAATTCAAAATTCAAGGTGTTGGCCTCCTTTTGTAGACTATTTCTTCTGGTAAAATCGGTGCTTGATTTTGCCGAAATTACTATTGCTATACGTTTCCGTTACAGCCATTTTATTCAAAGCTATAAATTTCATTAAACAAAAAATTTATCCGGCATCGAAAAAGTTCGGAATAATAACGAAAAGGGGCGTTAAATTCCCCTTTTCGTTTAATCATATGCATTATTTTGTTGCTAAAACCTTCCTTAGCTTTGCAAACCTGGGTAATCCGTTTTCGAACGGCGGTCTGGACTCGCCTTGAATTAGCGGCATAGCGTATTTGATAAAATCTTCGGTGACGCCGTTGCCTTCTTTGTTTATCCATTCACGCGGTACCTTCTTCTCAACGTTGGCAACGTCGGTCAGGTTAACCAACTTGATGTTACACTTGTATTCCGGACCTTCAGCCCTCTCAAACGCTACCATCTTATCGGTTACGCCCTGTACCGCATACTGAACGGCTGCCTGTCCTGCAAGGTAAGCCTCATTTACGTCGGTCAGCGAAGCCACATGAGAGGCACACCTCTGGAGCAAGCTAAATTCAATACCGCGTACTTTCGCTCCCGTTTTTTGCTTCATTATTCCCGCCAGGGTAGCCGCAAGGCCACCTAGTTGGACGTGCCCAAAAGCATCCGTGTGCTTTTGCAGCGTTGCGCCGTATTCGAAAATATATTTTCCGTCCTTGTCCCTTATACCCTCGGACACTGCTATGATGATGTTTTTCTTCTTCTCATATACTGCCATTGCCTCATCTATGAATTTATCCAGGTCAAAAGGTATTTCGGGCAGGTATATGAGATCCGGGCCCAAGCCTTCTACCCCTGCAAGGGCCGATGCAGCGGTAAGCCAACCGGCATTTCTCCCCATTATTTCCAATACCGTGATCATCTTTGTGTCATATGCTCTTACGTCCAGATAAATCTCCATTGTGGACGTAGCTATGTACTTAGCTGCGCTGCCATAGCCGGGGCAGTGATCGGTACCCCACAGGTCATTGTCTATGGTTTTGGGTACGCCCATTACCCTGCATTCATAACCCACTTTTTGCATGTACTTGCTTATCTTGTTGCAGGTGTCCATGGAGTCGTTGCCACCATTGTAAAAGAAATATCTAATGTTGTACTTCTTAAATATCTCCAGTAACTTCTTGTAGTCGGTATCATCCACATCCGGGTCTTTCAGCTTATAACGCACGGAACCCAGCAGGGACGAAGGAGTGGTTTTGAGAAGGTCCAGCTCATGCGGATCTTCTTTGCTCATGTCGTAGAACCTTTCGTTGAGTATCCCCTGTATTCCATGAGCCGCGCCATAAACTGCAGTTATACAATCCTGCTTTAACGCCTCCTGGATTACTCCAGCCGCGGTGGCATTGATAACGGCAGTAGGCCCACCCGACTGCCCAATTATACAAGCTCCTCTTAATTCGCTCATTGGTAAACCTCCCTTTAAAATTTTATAAAAGAAATAATTTTTGGCCACTTCTTTATATTTTTAAAATAATACCCTATAAAATATAGCATATTTAACTTTAAAAAGCAATTTTTCCTCATAAAAATCCGCCAAATTATTTCGCAGGGCAGCTGTAAAAATAAATGCTGACGCCCAAAAATAGCAGAACCATAGCGAGAAAACCTGTATGCCGTGGACGCTCAAAACCGCCAATCATACATGGAGGTTTCACTATGGCTCACATAATTCGATGTAAACTCAAAAAAGCTGATCAAAGGTTAATTCTAAAGGCCGACGCTCCAAATAGTATCCATGCTATAATGAGCAATCTGAAAGCCTCCCAATAGGTGATCTCGCGCACTCCAAATATCCTGGTTATCGTGATATTCCACAACCACTGCAGTAAGGCGCTCAGCGCAAACCATATCGCGACAGCCAACAATATAAACCCCATAGCTCCCGCCATAATTTACTCTCTCCCCTTACTATCGAAAATACACAATTAAAGGATAATTCGATCATTTCAAATATTCCCGGTTCACGATATAAGGGCATTCCTTATCGGTTAAAACATCGATGAGGTTTTTTACCGCCAGATCAGCCATGGCCTTTATTGCCTCCACCGTGCTGGAGCCCATATGGGGAGTTACCACCACGTTCTTTAGCTCAAATAGCGGCAATTCCCCGGGAGGCTCAACCTCAAACACGTCCATGCCGGCCCCCCTTAATTTCCCCGACTTCAAGGCTTCATAAACCGCCTGCTGGTCCACCAATCCACCCCGTGCCGTATTGATCAAAATAGCGCCGTCCTTCATCATGGAGATGGTATTCGAGTTAATGATGCCTTTGGTTTGCTCTTTGAACGGTAAATGCAGGGATAGAAAATCGGAATTTGATAATACCTCCTCAAAGGTGGCAACCTCCACTCCGTACTGCCGGCAAAAAGCCTCGTCTATTGCCGGGTCATACGCCAGCACCCTCATGGAAAAACCCCTGGCCCGCCTTGCTACCGCCCTGCCTATGGCTCCCAGGCCTATAATTCCCAGGGTCTTTCCGTACAGCTCCATGCCCGTTATGCGAGGCCAACCGCCCCTCTTTGTCTGCTCATCGGCATAGGGGATCTGCCTTGCAATCGAAAGCATGAGTCCAAACGCCAGGTCTGCCACCGATTCTGCGTTGACCCCCGGCGTATTGGTAACCACTATTCCCCGTCGACCGCAAGCTTCAATATCCACCTGGTCGTACCCAACCCCGTACCTGGAAATCACCTTGAGGGTTGGAGGAGCCTTTTCAATCACTTTGGCCGAAATATCATCCACACCCGCTATATATCCGTCAACGCCTTCCAGCAGCGGAATGAGCTCATCGGCCGTCAGCGGACGGTTATATGGGTTATAGATGATTTCGCTGGCAAACTGCTCCAGCATGTGCCATGCTTCGGGACATACATCTTTATTGAAAGACGTCGGCGTAACCAGTATCCTCATCACATCCGAGCGCAGAATCCCATTTATTTTATCCGCAGAGTAACGCGCTCTTCCCTCCTTCCCAGCGTTAACCTCTTTACCGTTTTGGTAAGTCTTAACCTGCAATGGCTTCCATCGTCAAGTATCTTCTTTTAAATATCGTTATAATAAAAAGCGGAATATCACCCATAAATCCAGCATTATTCCAATTATACCTTTGAAAGTAAGCGCGAACATCCTTTTAGCTCGCTTAACGATTCGCTTCACATATTGCCGTATTTATTGAGCAGCTCATGCTTCAATTCCCATAAGGGCTTAGAGAGGTCCACGTAATAATTGTGGGGATTTTCAAACCGCAGTACCTCAGGCCACAGAGTACTTACCTGTTCCTGACAATATTTCCGTATGGCGTGGACGTCAGGGCTCTCATACACACACCTGCCCTTATCAAATATCTTGACGAGGAGCTTTCGGGCGATGAAATTGGTAACCGTCTTACGCTTCCAAGTGTGTATGGGATCAAAGATCTCATAAGGCCGGGTATCGTCTATCACCTCATCGTGCAGGGTAATCACATCCGCAATGGCCTTGCCTGTCTCCCTATCATATAACCTGTACACCTGTTTGAAGCCCGGATTGGTTATCTTCTCCACATTTTCGCTTATCTTTATCTTCGGTATTACTTTACCGTTCTGCTGCACCGCCACCAGCTTATACACTCCTCCAAACACCGGCTCGCTGCTGGAAGTAATAAGCCTTTCACCTACCCCGAAAGAATCCACGGCGGCTCCCTGCTGCAGCAAGTCCCTTATTATATATTCATCCAGCGAGCTTGAGGCTACGATCTTGCAATCCTTGAACCCCGCTTGATCAAGCATCTGCCGTGCTTTTTTGGACAGATATGCTATGTCGCCGCTATCTATCCGTATGCCCTGAGGCCTGTATCCTCTGGGAATCAGTTCTTCTCTGAACACCCTAATGGCGTTGGGCACGCCGCTCTTGAGTACGTTGTACGTGTCCACCAGCAATATACATTTATCAGGATACGTCCTGGCGTATGCGCGGAATGCCTCCAGCTCCGAAGGAAACATTTGCACCCAGCTATGGGCCATGGTTCCCACCGCCGGCACTCCAAAATCCCTCTCAGCTATGGTACAGGCGGTGCCCACGCATCCGCCTATATAAGCAGCTCTGGCACCCAGAACCGCACCGTCATAGCTCTGCGCCCGGCGGGAGCCAAACTCCATGACGGGCCTTCCCTGTGCTGCCCTCACGATTCGGTTGGCTTTGGTAGCAATAAGACTTTGGTGGTTTATGGTGAGAAGCACCATGGTTTCTACAAACTGGGCCTGGATTACCGGTCCTACGACCGTTACGATGGGCTCATTGGGGAATATGGGCGTACCCTCGGGAATTGCCCAGACATCGCACTCGAATTTGAAGTTCTCAAGGTACTTCAAAAAGTCCTCGCTAAACATCTTCTTGCTGCGGAGGTACTCTATATCCTCGGGAGTAAAGCGCAGATTCTTTAGATATTCGATCAGCTGTTCAACCCCTGCCATGATGGCAAAGCCACCGCCATCGGGCACCTTTCTGAAAAACATGTCAAAATAAGCAATGGTATCCATAAGCCCATGCTCAAAATAACCGTTGGACATGGTAAGCTCGTAAAAGTCGGTGAGCATGGTGAGATTCTTTTTTTCCTTCCAATCGATCCTAACCAACTTCTTCATCTCCTAGCATATAACTATTTATAAGGCCATGGCACCCCTATTTAAGGGATGGAACGCCTCATTAATATGAATATAATAAAATCTACACGACGTTACTGCAATCCCACCGGGGATTGAATCTATACAGTTTATCTGCGGCTTCAGCTACCATGCCCGTCCTCAAAATTTCACCGGTAAACTCTTCCGCCGAAAGCTTTTTTCCCAGGATGGCCTCATAAACCCCTTTAAGCTGCTCCATCGTAAAGCATTGGGGCATGATGCTTAAAGCCACAGGGGTAGACCACATCTTCCTTCTGAGCTGTAAAAGGCCGTATGTAATTATCACAGCATGATCGAAGGCAATTCCTTCCGCCTTCAGAAGCTTATACCCGGTTTTTACCACCCCGTCTTTCACGCTCTTTATGGCTTTGACTGAACCACACAGCTGCTGGTACCCGTCCGAAAGGACAAGCCTGTAATCGGTCTCCAAAGTATAACCATTTGCGGCAACATCCCTTTTTTCGTTCGCCACTTCAAGGTTTACCTTAAACCATCCGGCATCGCTGGCATCATCTCCGGCGCTCACCTTCAGCTTTGTCCCATCGACCAAAGCCATGTAAGAAATGCTGACCACATGGGTGCGGGGATCACGTTCCGGCGCACCCCAGGTATAAAGCTGTTCCATATATACGTCGTCTATGCCGGTTTCTTCTTTAAGCTCCCGCAAGGCCGCATCCTTCGGATCTTCATTGCGGGTAACAAATCCCCCGGGGAGGGCCCATTTGCCCATAAAAGGATGATCCCCTCTCTTTATCATCAGCACCTCCAGATGCTTGGGAGATGTTACGGCTGCATCAACTTTTTCATCGCTCTGCAATGTAAAGAGAAGCATATCCACCGTAAGTGCAGGATTGCTGGTAGCATATTTGTCTGGATCGTACTGCTTTAAAAATTCCTCTTCGGTCAAGCCCTGGGCATTGACCATCTTTTCCGCCATCATTTTTCGCCCCTGTTCCGCTAAATTTAAGTTAACATCCACCTTAAAGCATAGTATTCTCGCAAGTTTTTGTCAAGTTATCATAAAATAAAAGGACATAATAAGCCGATTTAAAAAAGGCAGCCTTCGTCACATGAAGGCTGCCTTTTATCTGCTACAGTACCTCTTTTATATTTTCCACAAACCTCCCTACCTTTTCAAGCGCTTCACTCCTGCTGTCGGCTCTTTCCAGAATCGAGATTATGGCGCTTCCTATGATTACGGCATCACAATAGTCCTTAAGCTGTAACACCATATCCGGATTTGATATGCCAAATCCTATGGCCTTTGGCATATCCGTATATCTTGATACTTCCTCCATGTAAGCCTTTATGTCGGTTTGAATCCTCTCCCTTTCCCCGGTAACGCCGGTGGTGGAGACGCAGTATACAAACCCACCGGCATTTTCAACGATCTTAGAGATGCGCTCATGGGATGTCGGCGCCACAAGAGGAATAAGATGTATGCCACATCGTCTTGTCATGTCAAAAACTTCTCCCCTTTCCTCCAAAGGCAGATCGGGGATTATAATCCCATCTATACCGACATAACACGCTTCCTTCATAAACCTCTCTATGCCGTATTTGAATACCGAGTTATAATAGACGAGGTATATAAGGGGAATCTGGGTAACCCGCCTGAGTGACCTTACCATGTTCATTATATCTCCTATTTTTATGCCGTTATTAAGCGCCCTTGCCGACGACCTCTGAATAACCGGCCCATCAGCCAGAGGGTCGGAATAAGGTATGCCCAGTTCAATGATATCCGCTCCTCCTTTTTCCATTTCTACAATCAATTCTGCGGTAATATCCATGTCAGGATCGCCGGCAGTGATGTAGGTTATAAGCGCTTTCCTTCCTCCTCGTCGCAAGTTGTCAAAAGCTATATCGATCCTATTCGTAGTCAAGTTGACCGTGTTCATATTTTCACCTCCAGAAGACTTGCCACTGTCTCAACGTCCTTATCTCCCCTGCCTGATAGATTTACGACCACTATATTGTCTTTAGGTAGCTGAGGAACCAGCTTCAACGCATAGGCCACTGCATGGGCGCTCTCCAATGCCGGAATGATACCTTCCGTCCTGGAAAGCTCCACAAAAGCCTCTAAAGCCTCCCTATCAGTCACTGCCACATATTGAGCCCTACCGGTTTCCTTGTAATAGGCGTGCTCAGGACCTACCCCCGGATAATCAAGCCCCGCCGAGATGGAATATACCGGCATGACCTGTCCTTCGCTATTTTGAAGGAGTAGCGTCTTCATACCGTGCAATACCCCGACGCTTCCCATAGCCATTGTAGCGGCATGCTTACCGGTCTCCAATCCCAATCCCGCGGCTTCAACGCCAATGAGTTTCACCTGTTCATCACGATAAAAGGGGTGGAATATTCCCATGGCATTGCTGCCGCCGCCCACGCAGGCAATGACATAATCGGGAAGCCTCCCTTCCTTTTCTAATATCTGAGCCCTGGCCTCTTCCCCAATCACCTTTTGAAATTCCCTCACCATAGTGGGATAGGGATGGGGACCAACAACCGAGCCTATTACATAGAAGGTATCCTCTATCCTGGTGACCCAATCTCTTATGGCTTCGTTGACGGCATCCTTTAAAGTGCCCGTACCAGATTCTACGCTGTGCACCTTGGCCCCTAAAAGCCGCATTCGAAATACGTTCAAAGCCTGCCTCCTTACATCCTCTTTGCCCATGAATACCTCGCACCGCATGCCAAACATGGCAGCACCCGTCGCGGTAGCAACTCCGTGCTGGCCGGCGCCGGTTTCGGCTATCACCCTCTTTTTCCCCATTCGCTTTGCCAGGAGTATCTGTCCCAAAACGTTGTTGATCTTGTGTGCCCCCGTGTGATTTAAATCCTCCCGCTTCAAATACACTTTTGCTCCACCTAATTTGTGGGTAAGGTTTTGGGCAAAGTACAGCGGTGTGGGCCGTCCTGCATATTCCCTTAAGTAATAACGGTATTCCTCCATAAAGCTTTCGTCTTGTATAGCCGCATTGAACTCTCTTTCAAGTTCAGCTAAGGCGTTCATAACCGTTTCGGGCACATACTGCCCTCCGAATATGCCAAATCTACCAGGTATGGTTTTCATAGCTTCTCACCCTTTCTATAAATTCTTTCATCTTATGGTAATCCTTAAAACCATCGGTTTCCACGCCGCTGCTGACATCCACAGCGTACGGTCTTGCTTTTACTATGGCTTGACGCACGTTGTGCGAATTAAGCCCTCCTGCCAAAATAAGCTTGCTATTAAACGAGAAGCCCTCCAATAAACCCCAGTCAAACGTTTGACCCGTTCCTCCATAATGCCCCCCTACAGCTGTATCCAACAAAATCCCATCCACGCGGTATGTGCCAGCCAATACCAGATCATCTGCATTTTTTACCCTTATGGCCTTCCATACCTCTATACCGGATTCAGCGTATGCCATGGCCTCATCATGCGTTTCATCCCCATGGAGCTGTACTACATCCAGGCCTAAGGCATAACAAGCTTCTTCTATAAATTCCTTGCTTTGATTAACAAAAACGCCAACCTTTTTTATGCTCTTATTCAGTCTGGCAATCAGCTTTTGCGCCTGGTTTAAATCCACCTTTCTAGGACTTAGGGCAAACACAAACCCTGCATAATCGATTCCCAATTCATTGGCATAATCGATGTCCTGATACCTCCTAAGGCCGCATATCTTTATCTTAACTGTTCGAAGAGCCATCTTCTCAACGCCTCCTGAAACATTTCATCTAAGTGGTGTTTCTAAATATGACGGTCATACCATCATATCCTTATATCTCCTGAGCGTACCTGCTATATCGCTCGCGGTCATCAGGCTCTCCCCTATCAAGAAGGCATCTACCCCTAAAGTTTTAAATCGCTTTATATCCTCAGCGGACTTTATGCCGCTTTCTGACACCTTAACAACATGGTTGGGGATCATCTTTATGAGCCTTTCGGTAGTATCAAGGCTTACCTCTAAGCTTTTAAGGTCGCGGTTGTTTATGCCTATCACTTCTGCTCCGCACTCTAGTGCAACTTCAAGCTCATTCTCATCGTGGACTTCCACCAAGCATTCTAAATCCAAGGACCTTGCCAGATCGTAAAACTCCCGAAGCTGTCTGCCTGCAACAGCCACTATGAGCAATACAGCATCTGCTCCCAGCACCTTTGACTGATACAGCTGATAGCAGTCCACTATAAAATCCTTTCTGAGCACGGGGCATGATACCGTATCTCTTACTTGCTGTAAGAAGGCATCACAGCCCATAAAATATTTATCCTCGGTCAATACCGAGATGGCATCGGCCCCGCCCTCCTGATACATCCTAGCTATATCAACCGGTGCTACATTACCCCTTATAACGCCTCTTGAGGGGGAAGCCCGTTTTATCTCGGCGATAATCTTTACCTCATATTGATTTCCACAGCGGCTCTGGCGCAGCGCTTCAGTAAAACTTCTGCGTGAAAGCGCAAATTGCACCTCTTTTTCCAGCATTTTTAACGGCTTCACTTGCTTTTGCTCATCCACGCGCTTTTTCTTATAAGCCACTATCTCGTCAAGAAACATGGCATACCTCCCTGCTTACCCTTATAAATTCCTTTAATTTTTCATATGCTGCACCTGAATCGACCAGATATGCAGCTCTTTCAAACCCTTCCCTTATGTCCTCTGCGGCATTGCCAATATACAGAGCAGCAGCGGCATTTAACAGCACTATGTCCCTGGCCGGGCCTCTTTCTCCTTTCAATATTCTCGTTATCAGCTCAGCGTTGTATTTTGCGTCTCCGCCTGCAATGTCTCGCAGCTCGGCATAAGGAATACCATATTCAGCCGGGTCTAGCTCGTAGTCGATTATCTTTCCGTCCCTGACCTCGCTTACAACCGTCCTTGTGGTAACGGTAATCTCATCCAGGCCGTCAAGCCCGTGTACCACCATTGCCCTTTTAGTCCCAAGATTGCTCAGTACCTCGGCCAGGCTATGCACCATTCGTCCATCATATACTCCCATTACCTGCCCCTTAACTTCTGCCGGATTGGCCAGCGGCCCCAAAATGTTAAATATGGTCCTTACGCCCAGCTCTCTCCGCGGCCCAACTACGTTTTTCATGGAGAGGTGGTAATATGGTGCGAATAGAAAGCCTATGTGCGTCTTCTTGATGCACTCTCTTACCATCTCGGGCGACATCTCGATGTGGACGCCCAGCACTTCCAGCACGTCGGCGCTTCCGCTCTTGCTGGACACAGCCCTGTTGCCGTGCTTTGCCACTTTTACCCCGGCAGCCGCAGCGATAATGGCGACAGCGGTCGATATGTTAAAAGTTCTACCACCGTCCCCTCCGGTGCCGCAGGTATCGATTGCAAAGCCGTCCAGCTCCACCTTTTTAGCCTTAAGCCTCATTGAAAGGGCACATCCTGTTATCTCGGGAATGGTTTCCCCTTTCATGCGCAGCGCCACCAGAAAGGCGCCTATCTGCGACGGCGTAGCGGTACCATGCATTATATCATCCATGGCCAGCGCCGCCTCATGCTGAGTCAAGTGCTCACCCGACACTATCTTTTTTAGCGCTTCACCCAACACTTACAATCCCTCCCATGAAATTTTTCAATATTCTCTTTCCATATTCCGTTAAAATAGACTCTGGATGGAACTGTATGCCGTATACCGGCAGCCTTTTGTGATTAACCGCCATGATGGTGCCATCAGGCGTACGGGCCGTAACTTCCAATTCGGCAGGCAAACTCTTTTCATCCAGCACCAAGGAATGATATCTAGCAGCCCGTATAGGATTTTTTAATCCGTACAGGATACCTTTTCCGTTGTGTATCACCATGGAGGTCTTACCATGAAGTATTCTGTTGGCGCACACCACTTTGGCCCCATAGGCAAATCCAATAGCCTGGTGTCCCAGGCAAATGCCTAAAAGGGGAATTTGTCCGTTGAGCCTTCTTATAAGCTCAACGCATATGCCGGCGTCTTCGGGTCTACCCGGTCCCGGCGACAGCACTATTCTCTCGGCACCAGAATTTATAACCTCATTCGCCGTTACCTCATCGTTTCTTACTACTTCCACATGGGGATAAATTTCGCCGATATACTGGTACAAATTGTAAACAAATGAGTCGTAGTTATCGATCAAAATAACCATCTCACAACACCTCCTTAAGGGCCATAGCCTTGTTGAGCGTCTCCTGATATTCCATTTCGGGAACAGAATCGTATACAATCCCCGCACCCGCTTGTATATACGCCTTTTTATCTTTGAAAACAATCATCCTTATGGCTATACACATATCCATGTTGCCCGTATATGCAAAATATCCGATCGCTCCCGCATATATGCCCCGCCTTACATTTTCAAGTTGGTCTATTATCTCCATAGCCCTTATCTTAGGAGCACCTGATACGGTACCGGCAGGCAGGCATGCCACAAGGGCATCAAAACAGTCTTTGCCTTCTTTGAGCTGTCCTGACACGGTAGAGGTCAAATGCATTACATGGGAATACATATCCACTTCCATAAATCTGTCAACTTTTACCGTACCACATTGGCTTACCTTTCCAATATCGTTTCTGCCCAGGTCCACCAGCATCACGTGCTCTGCCCGCTCCTTCTCATCGGCAAGGAGCTCCTTTTTTAACCTCTCGTCTTCTTCACCCGTTTTACCCCTTGGCCTGGTACCTGCTATAGGGTTGGTCCTCACTTTTCGCCCCTCCACAATTACCAAGCTCTCAGGCGAAGAACCGGCAATTTGGAAATCTTCAAAGTCTATATAAAACATGTAAGGCGAAGGATTGAGACTGCGTAGCTTTCTATAAGCGTCAAATGGCTTGGTACGGACGTTTGCCGTCAACCTTTGGGATAAAACCACCTGAAATACATCCCCTGCAGCTATATGCTCTTTTGCCTTCCGTACAATTTCGCAGAAAGTCTCCTTATCGTAATTGGAATCGATGACCTCTGGAACGCTCATCGTATCAAGAGGATGAAATCCTTCTATTTTGATGATCTCGTCTCTTATCCGATTCAATCTATCTACGATATCGCTATATCCTGCATCATCCTCAGGCAATACGTTGCAAATAATGTATACGGTGTGGTACAAGTGGTCATATGCTATGGCATCCTTATAAAACATCATATAGGCTTCGGGCACTTTGAGGAGGTCAGGGTTTTTGTCAGGAAGCATCTCATACTGCCTTACCACATCATAGCCTATATAACCTACCGCTCCCCCTGCAAAAGGAGGCAGTTCCATATCCGATATCACGCCATATAGGTTTATGCATTTTTTTATCTCATCAATAACTTTACCGGTGGAAACTTGGGTTTTTCCGTCTCTTTCTATAAATACCTGCTCCTTATAACTGCTGATCATCATGTAGGGGTTACAACCCAAGAAGGAATACCTGCCCCAGTTCTTCCCCTTTTCCACGCTTTCAAGCAAAAATTTCCTTTTGCCTTTTAAGTTATAAAATAGCCCTATGGGAGTTAGCTGATCTGCATTTAACTTCAACACGACCGGAACGACGACGCCCTTTTCCCTCAACCGCCTGAATTCAGGCTCGCTGGGAAATACCATTTCGTTCACCTCCTATAATTAAAGTTTTTGGCCAGTTGGCTTAAAGCCGACTCAAAGAGATATAACGAAAAAAGGGTACCTCATCCTCACTGGGACGAGGTACCCTCGCGGTGCCACCCAACTTCGGCCCATTTAGAAGGCGGATATATCAAAAAAGGCATTTCACCCTTTAGGGCGAAATGCCTATGCACTCCGCTAGCCACCTAAATGCAGCCATCTCATTCCAGGTACGGAAGCCTACGCTTCGATACCCTGTCCTTTTAACGGTGGACCACCGGTTCATGCTACTTAAGGTTCGCACAACTCCTCCCGGGCCCATTCAACGACGCCCAACGGTACCGGATCCCACCACCCCCGGCTCTCTGTAACCTGGTCGCGTCGCCTACTCTTCCCGTTCATCGAATTTGACCGTTTGGATACGATATTTTTTATAATGATACAAGGAGAATCAATATATGTCAAGGGGTCAAAGCTATGCTTTTGTACATTTTTTATGAGCTAAACTACATACGCACTTTAAGCGTATGGATTTCGTATGGATTGAAATACAATTCTATCCCATTTCCTTCCGTATTCAGTTCCCTTATCTCCTCTTCCATCATATTCACCAGGTACACAAACTTAAACGGAAAGTTAAAGCTTATTTTTGTCTTAACACCCGCTCCGCTATTTTCATATAGCCTGATAATAATATCATCGCCGTCTTCGGCCTTCTTTACAGTTTCCAGGATAATATTTTGGGCCTCTACCTCCATAAAGGCTTTCTCCCGCGGCATGGTTCCATCCTTACCGGCATCCAGCGGAATCACGTTAACCGGTATATTCAGTTCGTAGCCTTCTCTGGCGACTCCTCCCTCAACATGGTCTCCTGCATGGGGATAGAGGGCATAGGTAAACTCATGTACACCGCGATCCGCCTCTGGATCGGGATAAGTAGAACTGCGCAGCAAGTTTAGATCGATCACATTATCTATGACCTTGTGACCGTACTTGCAGTCGTTCATGAGCGCTACACCGTAATCCCTCTGCGAAAGGTCTACCCATTTGTGAGCGCACACCTCATATTTAGCCATTTCCCAGCTGGTATTGCGGTGTACAGGCCGCTTTATGCTCCCAAACTGTATATCGCAGGTAGCTTCATTGGTGCGAATATCAACCGGAAATGAGGTGCGGAGCATCTTATTGGTTTCGCGCCAATCGACTTTGGTGATAAAGTCCACCCGGCGGCTTCCCAGCGTGAGAACGACCTTCTGTTCGAGGGTAGATGCGCCATAGCGGTATACCTGATTGGCCATAGCTTTTGGCCCATCAACATAAAAGCTAGCCGATTGCAGCGTAAAGAACTCGCAGGGAATTTGATCGTAAAATACTGGGAAATCCCAGGCATCTCCCTTATCATCGTATACCGCCAGCTTATTGGCAAACGAACCGGCGGGTATAACTTCCCGGTTATATTCCTTGTCAAAAATGGACTCAATGCTTCCATCAGAAGCAAACCTGATCCGCAATCTGTCATTTTCCAGTAAATTGTCACCTGCAGCCAGACCGTAAATCTGCGTCTTGGGCATCGAAGCATCAACAACGGCGTAGCCCATAGGTGGAACTTTGACCTTAAGCCATTTATCCTCTACGCAGATCCACTCCTCCCTCCCCCATGAGAGGGAATTCATTACAGCAACAGGGTATACCATATCGCTTACATCTAATCTATCGATCCAGGAAAGATAAGCCTTCTCCTTTAGCTCCTTTACCTCTTCCATCAATACTTTGTATCGAGCCAGGGATTCATCATATACTCGCTTTATAGAAGAACCGGGTAAAATATCATGGAATTGATACAGAAGGACCTCCTTCCAAATCCTTTCCAAATCCTTTTGTGGATAGGGATATCCGCACACAATTAAACCCAGGACGCAAGCCCATTCCAGCTCCCTGAGCTCCAGCTCAATCTTCCTGTTATACCGCTTGTTCCTAGCCTGACTTGTATAGGTGCCTTGATGCTTTTCCAGGTATAGCTCTCCAACCCAGGTCTGATACCTATTCCTGCCTTCTTCCAGGCGCCGGAAGAATTTAATCGCCGGTTCCTGTACCACTGGCGCCAAACCGTCCAGGTTCTTTTCGCGCCTCAATCGCTCCAGGTGCTCCTCTCCCGGTCCTCCACCGCCATCACCTATTCCGAACAGCATTAGGCACCGATCCGAAACCCCTTTATCAAGGTACTCCCTTTCAGCCTTTGCAATAGCCCTGGGTGCCGCCGAACTGTTGTATGTACCTTCAGGCGGCATGTGAACCAATACGGTGCTGCCGTCTATCCCCTTCCACAGGAACGTATGATGCGGATATTTATTATATTCATTCCATGAAAGCTTTATAGTCATAAAATATTCAAGGCCGCTTTTCTTCATAATCTGCGGTAGCGAAGCGGTATATCCAAAAGTATCGGGCAGCCAGAGGATCTTGATATCATAATCGAATTCTTCTTTAAAAAACCGTTTACCGTATAAAATCTGGCGTATGAGGGATTCTCCGCCGGTAACGTTGGTATCGGCCTCTACCCACATGCCTCCCTGCGGTTCCCATCGGCCCTTATATATCTGTTCCTTTATCCTCTGATACAGGGAAGGATAATATTCCTTCATCCACTGGTATAGCTGTGGCTGGCTGGCACCGAATACATAGTCAGGATAGCATTCCATAAGAGCCAGCACGGTTGAAAAAGTACGGGCTCCCTTGCGTATTGTTTCGCGAATGGGCCACAGCCAGGCTAAATCGATATGCGCATGCCCGATAGCGCTGATGGTAAGCGACGGATGGCCACCTTCCTTGCCAAGTTCAGGTGCAAGGATGGCCCTAGCCTTCATCGCCTCTTCCTCGGTAAAATTGCGCAATACCCTGGAAGCTTCGAGTAAAGCCCATAAAATACTGTGATAACGCGCTTTATCCTGAGGAATATGCTGCATCAGCTCATAAAGCACTTCAAAATCATAATAAAGCTCTCTCATGGCTTTATTGCAAATGGCAATATATGCTTCCTTTAAAACCCCGTTATTCTTGAGTTCGCCGAATAGATCATTGCACGCCCCGTCAGCCCATATATCAACCGACTCTCCACCCCGGGCTTGTTCGAGAATGGGCACTACCTTTTTCCCGGGAAAACCCAGCGAATAATCAAAGGTTGAAGCCACGGTCGTCAATCCCTGTACCGGGCAACCATCGCCATCCACAACGCATGCCTCTCCGCTGATATCTATAAGCAGAACTACGCTGCTTCCGGCAGCCGACGCCGGTACCGTGCCCGTAAAATGAAACCACCCGCAGTCCCAGAGATCACCCCACTTATCGCCGATGGAAAGCTCCTTTCTGATTCCGCTCATGCGCTGTTCGAATGGCACGGGTTCCCGCGTCACCCAGACGGTTGTATGTAACTCCCCCACTACCCTGTATATGGATTTTTCAATCTTCTTCAGCATATGTTCTAACGATCTTACGATGTTTTTATTGTAAAAATAAGGCAAAACTTATCCCTCCATATTTTGGATTAATAGCTGTGTAACTGTGGATTAGCCTTGTACTGCATTTTGATGGGTATGATATTTATGCTTAATTAAGATCAATGTTACCCTGTAAGCAGGGTAACATTGATCTTAAACATCTGTTTGCGAATATTAATTTATATTTCTGCAATATAATAACTATTCCTGCGGTTCATTAAATATTATTTCAGTTTTGACCATTACCCATTCACCAGGCACATTACCACACGTACGAGATCCAGCGGTCTACCACCTGCTGTCTGTATTCCTTTGACAGCGATTTGAAGAAGGCACTGTAGCCCGTCACCCTTACAACCAGATCCGGGTATTTATCGGGATTGGCGTGGGCTTCCAGTATCTTTTCCTTGGAGACCACGTTTATATTGATCAGGGTTCCCCCCATCTGGTTATGCGCCTTTATAAAGGCCTTAATGATCTCCTTTCCTCCCATCTCCTTGGCCAGTTTACTGTCCATATCTATCTGCAGGGGCGTTGAATTGCCGTAACCGGATTGCACCCTGGCAACCGCATTGGCCTTGGCTGTGGGGGCCGTACCTCCGCCTGGAAGGAACCCCGGATCCGGATCGGCACTATGGGAGATCGGGTCTCCGGCATACCTTCCGTTAGGCGTCGCCGGCAGATTCCTGCCATGGATGTAAACGTCTCCGTGGGAGAAAATGCCCGGCAAAACGCGAAAACCGTCCTTCGTCGGGGTACCTATCATTAGATTTGTATACATATCCGCAATTAGCTTTGCGTAGTAATCGGCTCTGGAATTGCCGGAGCCATACCTGGGTATGCTCTTGAACATCAAACGGATATGTTCTGCGCCCTCCCAATTATTTTTAAGTATGGTTTGCAGCTCTTCCCAGGTCAATTTTTTCTCCTCTTCCACGAACTTCTCTATAACAGCCAGGGAATCCGCCACGGTAGCTAGGGCGGTGGCATCGCATGCGAAGTTATAAATGTCGACGCCCCCGTGAGACATGTCCACTCCCCTCTCTATTGGGCCATGGGCAAACAGGTTGAGCACTATCTCAGGCTTATTCAGATGCTTGTATTTCACATGCCAGTCCACGCCATCCTTTATAACATTTACTGCCACCTCCAAATGTTCCTTATACCTGCGCATAAGGTTCTCCATGCAGTTCTCTTCATCGGACTCGATCATGTCATCCAGCGCAAGCAGCAGCGGCTTGGCCAAGCATACCCTGGTCACGTCCTGCAAACAATACTCTATGCCGGGAAGCGCCGTCCAGTTACATCCAACTTTGGCGCGCATGCGTGCAAGAGCAAGGGGAAAACCGTTGCGTGCAAAACCTTTATCCAACCCGCCGGAACATGAGAAGGATACGCCGGTACCATCCTCGAAGAGGTACTCTATAGCCTTGTCAAAGAGCTCTTCATTTGTGTTCTCATGTACCCTGAGGGCAACGTTTGCAGGGATCTTCAGCCTATGCATAGCTTCCAAAACCAAGAACGATATGGGATTGGATGCGTCACTACCATCGGCTGGATTTTGCCCGCCAATCTGCCAGTAGTGAGTATCATTGAAGAACATACTTGCTAAATACCAGACGACTTCCTCATCATCCTTTATGATGCCTTTTTCCTTATCAGCCTCATAATAGGGATACAGCAGCTTGTCAATCTCCCCACCGGCTCCGCCATTAAAGTACATGCGATCCACGCACTGGAACCAGCATATAAACTGCATGGCCTCCCGTAGCGTCCGAGGAGGATTATCTATAAGCCACTCGTTCATATCGGCTATTTCCAGCAGATTTTTCCTTACAAACTCATCATCCGTCTTCATCGCTTCCTGACGGGCATAATCAACGTGTCTCTTAATCCAGCGCTGTATGGCCTCTACAAATCTTTCCTCTCCATCGTAAAAAGACGTATCTACAGGCTTATTGTATTTCCTGTAGTACCTTATCTTCTCCAGCAGGCCTCCCCATCCGAGCTCAAATCCGATTTTGAGATCGGGGCCGCAGTGGTTCATTCCGTACAAACCCCTGCTTGTTATATTGTACTTCTCAAACAAGGGTTCCTGTTCTTTAAATACATGTTCGGGTCTCCACGGCCCTCCCATGCCGGGCACGTTGCCAGCCCAGGCCCCAGCAAAGGCACTCATCGGATGAATGTAAACCGGATGAGCATCGAGGTAATTAGCAAACGTCTTGGAAATCGCATCCATGCCTACTACAAGCCCGCATTCTGGATCCTTCACTATTTCAAATTCTATTGGCTCATCAAAAGGAATCCAGCCATGGTCATCAAAATCGTAAGATCCAAGCCTTTGTATCTTGATGTCGTTGAACCTAAGCTTGGTCTCGTGTAACGCTTTAATCCTCTCTGAATAACTGGGTATGCTCATATATTAATCCTCCTCTACCTATACTGTTACTATATTAGCTGTCATCTCTGGCAGCATTTATACCGCTACTGTCAGAATAAAAACCCTTCATAAAGCCACATTCACCGGCTGAGCCTCTATCATACCGGTACGTATTCGCCCGCCAGGCTTTTGAGTTTAGACATAGAATCGGCATCAGGCGTATAATAGGTATTCTCATATTTCTTACCCAGCGTATCATATTTGACTTTCCCGAGGCTATGGTATGGAAGCAGGACATACTGCTTGAGATTTTTCATATCCTGCAAAAATCTCGCTATTGACAAAATCTCCTGGGGGGTATCATTCACCGAACCTACAACCGGCGTTCGAACTATAATGGGTATACCTTCGGCATCTAGTTTTTTCAGATTGCCGAGTATCGTTTCCCTGTCACCATGAATATGCATGTCATAAATGCTCCGGCTATATGCTTTTATATCATACATAAATAGATCTATATACGGTAATAAAACCTTTAATTTGCCGTATTCATAGTTACCGGCAGTCTGGATTACAACATGTAGCTTATGGTGCTTTATACGTCTTAGAAGTTCTAGACAAAATTCCGTCTGCAACACCGGTTCCCCGCCGGACAGGGTTACTCCACCGCCCGATTGCTGGTAGTATACGACATCGGCCAGTACCTGCTCCATCACCTCATCGACGGTCATCGATTTTCCGCTTAGAACCAGGGCATTGACATAACAGTTTTGCGTGCACAATCCGCATGCAGTACAGTTTGTCCTGTCAAATACGTGCCTGTCATCAACAAAGGAGTGGCATTTTTGCGGACAGCATGCAGCGCAATTACCGCAATATATGCAGCGGTCCGGATAGTACTGAATCTGGTTCCTTGCGACGAAGGATTCGGGGTTATGGCACCAGCCACACCTGTTGCTGCAACCTTTAAAAAATACCGTTGTCCTAATGCCCGGCCCATCGTGAACCGCAAAGCGCTGTATATCGAATATCCGACCGGTTATCTCTTCCCTCCTATCACTCGCCTGATTGGCATCACATACATTCCCCATATTGCTGCCCCCTATAACATAATAAATTCATCTTTATTTCCCTGGATACTCAGGTACAACAAATTCTATTTATACCCGTAAATCGTAAAGAGCAACCTTACCAAATATTAGCCTGCATGTTGACCAAGTTCAGCATTAACCCTTTATTCCCACAGAAGCAATGCCCTGAATGATATATTTCTGCAAGAACAGGAATATCAGAAACGGTGGGATGATCGCGACGGTGGCCGTAGCAAACAATTTCGGGTAATCCCTTTCCCCAAAGGCCTGCAATTGCGCGGTTAGCATACCTACATATGCCGGCAGGGTAGAATCCTGTATTTTATTTATATAGATAAAGGGGGTCATCCAGTCATTCCAGGTCGATAGCGCTGTATTAACGGCTATAACCGCAATCATGGGCTTTTGTATCGGAATCAGGATCCTTAAAATCATCTTGAAGAAGCCGCATCCATCTATTTCGGCTGCCTCTTCAAGATCCCTGGGTATGGAGCGCATAGACTGGATAAACAAGAATGCCCACAATAGATTATTCCAGCCAAAGGGTAAATACAGCATCAATATATTGTTTATTAACCCCTTGCCACCTACTCCCATCCAGTTATTTCCGCCCGCAAACGGGATTTTGGATACCATAACGAAGGATGGGATCAAGGTCAGCACTCCCGGTACAAGCTGCGAACAGATTATCACCGCAAAAAAGAACCTTTTACCCTTAAATTCATATCTTGCCATCACATAACCAACGAGTACGGCCATCAAGCATACATTTACGGTATACCAGGCGGTTCTCAACACGGTATTAATCAAGGGCCGGATTCCGTTAGGGGTAAAAATATACAGGAAGTTGGATAATACGATCCTTTTGGGTATAGGCAATAGGGAGCCTATATGTCCAAAATCGTTCTTGTGATTAAGCCCGGCCAGAGCTGAATATATAAATGGATACAACATGATAATCGCTACGGCACCCATTACGAGCAGCCATAGCATTAAAAAAATCCTTGACCTTACTTTACCCATTAGTCTTCACTCCTTGCTACTAATCTGAAATACATCAAAGCGAATATAATGGTAACTATACCAAGTATTATAGATTGTGCTCCGGCCATGCCCAGGTTAAAGTTCTGTATCCCATCGCGGTATATACGATACATGAGAACATCCGTCTTTCCGTAGGGATTACCCCTTGATATAAACATGACCACGTCGAACATCTGCATTACGCTGATTATACCGGTAAGAATTATATATCCGGCGATATATTTCAATCCGGGGATTGTTATATAACGTATTTCTTGCCATCTTTTGGCACCATCTACCCTTGCTGCTTCATAAAGGCTTGGGTTTATAGACTGCAATCCACCCAACCATATTATGGCAGCCGGTCCCACATTGCGCCATACAAAGTATACGACAATCCAGAATACCATCCAGAACTGGGAATAACTCCATACTATAGGCTCAAGGCCGATGGTTTGTAGAAACTTGTTAAGCCCACCGTCAACCGGGCTCAGCAATGCGACGATAACAGCCGTTGTTGTGGATACTGCTGCAACCGATGGCACATATACGGTAGTTCTGAAGAACCCCCTTATACGCCAGTTTACATTCAACGCCAGTCCCAGGAAAAATGAAAAGACGGTGTTAAACAGAAGGCAGAGCATTCCTATCCAAACCTGCCTCCACAAGAGTATAAGGTATTCATTGGTTGAAAAAAAAGTTTTGAAGTTGGCTAGGCCAACCCATTTCGGTAGACCGCTAAGGCCATCAAACTCGGTAAAGCCCAGAAAAAAGCCTATCAGCAAGGGCAATAAGCTCCAAAACGCAATGTAAATATAATATGGAAGTATTATCATATATGCGCGTCTTGCCTCCCTCTGGGCACGTGTCAAACCTCTCTTCCTAACTCCAGTCGGGAGTTGTACGCTCTTTCCCATCTACCCTTCATCCCCTCTGAATTGCTGATTTATATCCATTAGGATATATCATAAGATATATCTATATTATAGTGTATTATTCTCCATTTGTAAACTACTCCAGCTTTGGAGCAAGTTATTATTGTCGATATTAGATTAAAATTAAGCGTGGTAAGCAGACTCTTACCACGCTTAACTTTACATTACTTAAGAAGGCTTTCGATCTCCTTTTGAGCCTCTTCACAAATCTGCTCTATTGGATCATTGGTCATAGTAACACGGGCAAGAACTTTTGTATTGATGATCTCCCAAATCTGAGCATCATTCTTATCAAAGGTTGTTAAACCTGTATACGTTCCCTCGCGTAATGCTTCCATAGCAACTTTAAGTGTGGGATTGTCTGCATAAAGGCTTTCATTCTCAATGATCGATTTTAGCGGTACACATACGGTATCCTTCAACCATATCTTCAAATTCTCTTCCTTCAGCTGAGCTCTAATAAGGTTGAATGCTTCTTCCTTATTTTTAGCATCCTTGGGTACGCCTACATAAACAGCTCCTACCATGCAGTTGCCTATCTGACCGCCTTCGGGCAATGGTAACGGAGAAACTCCCCAATCCATGTTATTGCGCTCGCAGCCGGAAGCCTGCCATGAGCCGTTAACTGCAAAGGCTATATTTTGCGTTTTCTCGAAAGCTTCCCACAGGGGACCTTCATCCGCATTGTTGCCTAGCCCAGCCGGGAAATAGGCATTCATTTCGCGTATAAACTCAAGGGTTTCTATAACTTTGGGATCTGTCAAGTTAATTTCGCTTCCTCCGCCGAAGTCAGTACCCTTTTGACGGAAGAAAGGAGTTGCTCGCAATGCACCTCCGGCGTGGGGGAAGGTCGGTATACCGCCGCCCCATACCTTACCGCCACCCTTTTCGGTGACTGTTCTGGCTGCATTTTGCCAGTCTTCCCAGGTTTTTATCTCCGCTTCGGGATCCAAACCGGCATCCGCTAACAGCTTCTTGTTATAGAAGAGCATGAATATAGAAGCTTTATGTGCAACCGCCATGGGAACCCCGTTTTTGTCCTTTATTAAAAATGAGGGATTGACCATATCAACTATATCCTGAGGTAATGGCTCCAGAATCCCGCTGTTAGCGTAGGTGGGCATAAAGGTTTCTCCTGACACGATGCTGGGAGGATCTCCAGCGGTTATAGCTGCACGCTGCTTCTGGTCCAGCGTTTCTGCCCAACCCCAATCCAAATATTCTACTTCGTAATTGGGGTACTCTTCCTCGATGGTTTTGCGAACGGCCATATAGTATTCATCGTAAGGGCTTAAACCCTCTTCTTTTGCCTGGGCTGCTGCAATTTGATCATCGTTATATCCCAGGCTTGTCCCGGAAAGCTTTATTTTCTCCCCGGCTGCATCGTCCTTTTTGTCGGCACCATCGTCGGTTGCTGCTCCGTTGTCTTCAGATGGTGCACCTTCATCGCCCGGGGCATTTGTGCCACATGCAGCCAACGCCAAAAGCAGCATTAACACAAGAACGATTGAAATGAGCTTTTTCATCTTAATTTACCCCTCCTGTAATAATATTGATTTTTCGTAAAACCCCGTAAACTTATAGTTTAGGGCCTTACTTTTATATCAGCACAAGCTTGCTTTCCTTATACTAAAGCTTTTGCACCGGCCATAGAATATATTCAGCTGCGACATTAAAGAAAGCAAGTTGTGCATGATTAAACAATTCTATATTTTTGTCCGCTTTTCCCTGTTTTTCTAAAATATGTATTTACCTGTAGACAAATAGTTTAATATCCGGATATTTATTGATTACCCCTTTACCTTCCGATCATCAAATTATGCTTTTCCAGAAATGTCCCTTTCGCACAACAACGTCTTCGTATTTTTAATGGTTGGATATTTACGTTACTCGCGACAGTAAAGTATATCTCCATGTCGTTACCTTTAACCTTTTAAATTAGATATCAGACAATGGCCCGCCGGCCAAATGCTATTACATTTTAAAGTTCACCCCATATTCCCCTTATTTGATATATCTATATTTCTCTTTAAATTCCTTTTACAAGCTTAAATATATCATATGGTTATTTTCATGTCAATACATTTTTTGCAGTTTTTTGTACATACCAAACCGTAATCGATACATTTAGATACAAATTATTGGCTAATATTGTAAGAAATAGTTCAAAATTGCTATTTTACAGCAAACCCTGCGATATGTTAAACCTGTTGATATGAGTGCAAGATTATAACTTATGGCATAGCTTAATGGCAATGGCCGATAATGACTGTTAACGGTTGACTATGGGATAACACATAGCCCGCATTGTAAATAATACATCTCAACCGGACATTTGGATGGTAAATAAGCCCGTTTCCCTGCCATTAGATATACTCAAGCGGTAAATCTTCTGGCATTTTTATAACAAAAAGGACGGCTATTAAGCCGTCCTGAGAAATCCATCGTTTTAGATATGATCTATCGCTTTTGACCGTCAACATATTTGACAATCCAAATTATCTTTCACTCATTCCTCAAATTCGATACATATGGTTGCTACGCTATAGGGCTGTACCTCGAACGATACGTACGGCCCATCAACGGAAAT
>ENA-UPSA01000198-UPSA01000198.1-bioreactor-metagenome-genome-assembly--contig:-NODE-198-length-98145-cov-35.859272_pt1 | contig 98145 bp, 98 predicted proteins | sample MGYA00238183_ERZ773288 | MGnify/ENA primary metagenome ERZ773288 (study PRJEB29028, sample SAMN07631243) | bioreactor metagenome | isolation source: Switchgrass digestor | place: USA: Dartmouth... | reverse complement strand
AATTAAATAAATTATCGTTGACAGTTGCAAAAAAGTGTGCTAGTATGAAATGTGCACTATTGTGGTGATATGTGCCTAATTAGCAATATTATAGCATATATATTGAAAATTGCAAAGTAATTTTTTTATGGCAGATGCATTAAACGTAAGAGGTCGGACTGCTCTTTATGCTTGTATTGTCTGACATTAGGTCTGCAATTCAAGCTGGGCTTGCTATGCAATCTTTTGGAGATTGCAAAGGCTGCAGTATGCTTTTTGGGAATTTGCTTCTTATACCTTATATTATCTATTATTTATCAAAGTTTGATAAGAAGCAAGGCTTGGTAAGCATGCCAGGTGAGCTTTATAAAGCTCAATCTTATGGTTTAATTCATTTGCATATGCCACTGATGGCTTGTGAAGGATATGCTGCTTGCTTTCTGTTTACTAAGTAATCAGCTGTGTTAAGTATCAGCTGGCAATTTGAAAGAACCTATTAAAATCAAGGGGTGAGAACGTCAATGGACAAAAACAGAATGCATCCGGTTAAGTCAGGCAACAGCGTTAGAATGAGTTTCTCCAGACAGAAAGAAGTCCTTGAGATGCCCAATCTTATTGAAGTTCAGAAGGATTCCTACAAATGGTTCCTTGAAGAAGGGCTTAGGGAAGTCTTTGATGACATTTCTCCGATTGAAGACTACGGCGGACATCTTAGTCTGGAGTTTGTTGATTATGTATTGTGTGAAGACGACATCAAATATACTATCGAAGAGTGCAAAGAGAGAGATGCTACCTATGCGGCACCTTTGAAGGTAAAGGTAAGGCTTCACAATAAGGAAAATGGCGAAATCAATGAACATGATATTTTCATGGGCGATTTGCCGTTAATGACCGAAACAGGAACCTTTATTATCAATGGTGCAGAAAGAGTTATCGTAAGCCAGTTAGTTCGTTCACCCGGTATATATTATGCAATTGATCACGACAAAATCGGTAAGAAGCTATTTTCAGCTACCGTAATTCCTAACAGAGGCGCATGGTTGGAATATGAAACAGATTCCAACGATGTGTTTTATGTGCGTGTAGATCGTAACAGAAAGGTTCCGATTACAACCTTTATCAGGGCTTTGGGAATCGGTACCAATGAAGAAATCAAGCAGCTTTTTGGTGAGGAGCCGAAGATCCTTGCAAGTCTGGCAAAAGATCCAAGCACATCAAAGGATCCGCAGGGCAGCTATCAGGATGGTCTTCTTGAATTATACAAGAAGCTTCGTCCCGGTGAGCCTTTAGCGGTAGAGAATGCCGAATCACTTCTTCATAGCATGTTTTTTGATGCCCGCAGATATGATCTTGCCAAGGTGGGAAGATATAAGTTCAATAAGAAACTGCATTTCCGCAACAGAATCGTTGGCTTTGTCCTTGCTGAGGATGTTGTTGATACAAGCACCGGCGAATTGCTGGCCAAGGCAGGAACAAGGGTTACAGATGAACTGGCAAGACAGATTCAGAATGCGGCAGTATATGCTGTTGTTGTACAAGCGGAGGACCGCAATGTCAAGGTAATATCCAATATGATGGTTGATCTGTCATATTATGTTGATATAGATGGTAAGGAAGTTGGAATCTCGGAGCTGGTTTATTATCCTGTTCTTAAGAAGATCCTTGCTGAGAATTCCAATATCGAAGATATTAAGGAAGCATTAAGGAAAAATATCAATGAATTGGTACCGAAGCATATTACCAAGGAGGATATTATTGCTTCCATTAACTATAATATTCATTTGGAATATGGCATAGGCAACGATGATGATATCGATCATCTGGGTAACAGAAGAATCAGGGCTGTTGGTGAGCTTTTGCAGAATCAGTACCGGATAGGTCTTTCCAGAATGGAGCGTGTTGTCAGAGAGAGAATGACAACCCAGGATCAGGAGGGTATCAGCCCTCAGTCCCTGATTAATATCAAGCCGGTAACTGCCGCTGTAAAGGAATTCTTCGGAAGCTCCCAGCTGTCGCAGTTTATGGATCAGCATAATCCTTTGGGTGAATTGACTCACAAGAGGCGTCTTTCCGCCCTTGGACCTGGTGGCTTGTCACGTGATCGTGCAGGCTTTGAGGTGCGTGACGTTCATTATTCCCATTATGGAAGAATGTGTCCGATAGAAACACCTGAAGGTCCCAACATCGGTTTGATCAACTCTCTTGCTACCTATGCAAGAATTAATGAATATGGCTTTATAGAGGCTCCTTATCGTGTGTGTGACAAGTCTGATCCTATGAATCCAAGAGTAACCGATGAGGTAGTATATATGACCGCGGATGAAGAGGATAAGTACGTAGTTGCACAGGCTAACGAGGAGCTTGATGAAAACGGATATTTTATAAATAATACGGTTTCAGGCCGCTATAAGGACGAGACAAGCCAGTATGAGAAGCATAAGATTGACTTCATGGATGTTTCGCCTAAGATGGTATTCTCGGTTGCTACTGCTTTAATTCCGTTCCTTGAAAATGACGATGCAAACCGTGCCCTCATGGGTGCCAACATGCAGCGTCAGGCCGTGCCTTTGTTGATAACGGAGGCTCCGGCAGTTGGAACAGGTATTGAAGCAAAGGCGGCTATTGACTCAGGAGTATGCGTACTGGCTAAAAAGGATGGCGTGGTTGAAAGGGTAACAGCTAAAGAAATTGTTATAAGAAATGATGACAATTCAAAGAGCACCTATCGCCTTATTAAGTTTTCAAAGAGCAATCAGGGAACCTGTATCAACCAGAGGCCTATAGTATCAAAGGGTGAAAGGATTAAAGCAGGCCAGGTTATCGCAGACGGCCCTTCCACCAGCAACGGTGAGCTGGCTCTCGGCAAGAACCCGTTGATTGGCTTTATGACATGGGAAGGATACAATTATGAGGACGCTGTATTGATCAGTGAGCGTCTTGTACAGGAGGATATTTATACTTCCATTCATATAGAAGAATATGAAGCAGAGGCCAGGGACACCAAGCTTGGTCCCGAGGAAATAACAAGAGATGTACCCGGTGTCGGTGAAGAGGCATTAAAGGATCTCGACGAGCGGGGTATTATCCGTATTGGCGCCGAGGTTCGAGCCGGAGATATCCTGGTGGGCAAGGTTACACCTAAGGGAGAAACCGAGCTGACGGCAGAAGAAAGACTCCTTCGGGCAATCTTTGGTGAAAAGGCACGTGAGGTAAGAGATACGTCACTTCGTGTTCCTCATGGAGAATACGGTATCGTAGTTGATGCCAAGGTATTCACCAGGGAAAACGGTGATGAGCTTTCACCTGGTGTAAATGAAACAGTTAGAGTATATATTGCACAGAAGAGAAAAATCCAGGTCGGTGACAAGATGGCGGGCCGCCATGGTAACAAGGGTGTTGTATCCCGTGTATTGCCGGTAGAGGATATGCCTTTCCTTCCAAATGGAAGACCGCTTGATATCGTTTTGAATCCTCTTGGCGTTCCTTCCCGTATGAATATAGGTCAGGTACTTGAAATACACTTGTCACTGGCTGCCAAGGTTCTTGGCATAAATATAGCATCACCGGTATTCGATGGCGCAAATGAAGAAGACATTATGGACACCCTGGAGATGGCTAATGATTATGCAAATCTTGAGTGGGATGAATTTGAATTAAAATATAAAGATAAAATTGATCCGGAGCTTCTGGAATACCTGATGACTCATCAGGAAAATAAGGAAGAATGGAAAGGGGTTCAGATTAACCGGGATGGAAAGATCCTGCTGAGGGACGGCAGAACCGGCGAATACTTTGATAATCCCGTAACAGTCGGCTTCATGCATTATCTGAAGCTCCATCATCTGGTTGATGACAAGATCCATGCCCGTTCAACAGGTCCTTATTCATTGGTAACCCAGCAGCCTTTAGGCGGTAAAGCTCAATTCGGTGGTCAGAGATTCGGTGAAATGGAGGTTTGGGCTCTTGAGGCTTATGGTGCTGCATATATCCTGCAGGAGATCCTGACAGTTAAATCCGATGATGTAACAGGACGTGTAAAGACCTATGAGGCCATCATCAAAGGTGAAAACATTTCCGAGCCCGGAATTCCTGAATCCTTCAAGGTATTGCTCAAGGAGCTTCAGTCGCTGGCGCTGGATGTAACTGTTCTTGACGAAAACGGTCAGGAGATTAAGATGACTGAAAGTGTGGACTACGGCGATTCTGATCTTACTTCATTAATTGAAGGTGACAACAGCTTCAGATATGACGAGGGCTATGAGGAAGCCGGTTTCAGTCGTGGCAGCGTGGATGAGATTGAAGCTGATGTATTCGATATCTATGAGGAAGAATCAGATGATGCGGATGATTTGGATGAGCCGGAGGATCTGCTGTTGGAGGATGATATGTTCGATGATGCAGATGATGACGACTTCTGATAAATCCGAGCCAAACCATAAATAATAATCATGGCAGGCAGGGCAGAATGTCAGAAATTACAGAGCAAATGTCTGTAAAAATACAGACCGAAGTCTGTAATTATGAATATCGAAGGGAGAGCCAAAGGGATGTCTGAATTAATGAGCAATGAGATAACCTATGATGCAATAAAAATTGGTTTAGCTTCACCTGAGAAAATCAGAGAATGGTCCAAAGGCGAGGTTAAAAAACCTGAAACTATAAATTATAGAACCCTTAAGCCGGAAAAGGATGGCCTTTTCTGTGAAAGGATATTTGGTCCAAGCAAGGACTGGGAATGCCACTGCGGTAAGTATAAAAAGATAAGGTATAAGGGTGTTGTGTGCGACAGATGCGGTGTAGAGGTAACCAAGGCCAGTGTTCGTCGTGAAAGAATGGGTCATATTGAGCTGGCTGCACCCGTATCCCATATCTGGTATTTCAAAGGAATACCAAGCCGCATGGGACTTATACTGGATCTGTCCCCCAGAGCCTTGGAAAAGGTATTGTATTTTGCTGCTTATATAGTATTGGATAAGGGCAATACCGACCTGCAGTATAAGCAGATATTAAATGAAAAGGAAAAGCAGGAAGCAATTGAAAAATACGGAGAGGGCAGCTTCCGTGTCGGCATGGGAGCGGAGGCTATCCAGGAGCTTTTGAAGGCAATTGATCTTGAAAAGGAATCCAGAGAATTAAAGAAAGCTCTGAAGGATTCCACAGGCCAGAAGCGGGCCAGAATAATCAAGCGCCTTGAGGTAATTGAGGCCTTCCGTGAATCCGGCAACAGACCGGAGTGGATGATTTTAACCGTAATACCGGTTATTCCTCCGGATTTGCGTCCTATGGTACAATTGGATGGCGGTCGCTTTGCTACCTCCGACATGAATGATTTGTACAGAAGAATTATTAACCGTAATAATCGTTTAAAGAGACTTTTGGAGCTGGGAGCTCCTGACATCATCGTCCGCAATGAGAAGAGAATGCTTCAGGAGGCGGTGGATGCCCTTATTGATAATGGCAGAAGAGGAAGACCGGTAACCGGTCCCGGTAACCGTGCCCTTAAATCCCTTTCTGACATGCTTAAGGGTAAGCAAGGCCGTTTCCGTCAAAATCTGCTTGGTAAGCGTGTTGACTACTCAGGCCGTTCCGTTATCGTTGTAGGTCCTGAACTCAAGCTGTATCAATGCGGTCTGCCAAAGGAAATGGCTATAGAGCTCTTCAAGCCCTTCGTTATGAAGGAGCTGGTTGCCAGAGGCACAGCTCACAATATAAAATCAGCCAAGAAGATGGTTGAGAGACTTCAACCGGAAGTATGGGATGTACTTGAGGAGGTTATCAGGGAGCATCCTGTGATGCTGAACCGTGCACCAACACTGCACAGACTCGGTATCCAGGCATTTGAGCCGGTGCTTGTTGAAGGTAAGGCAATAAAGCTGCATCCTCTGGTATGTACAGCTTATAACGCCGACTTCGACGGTGACCAGATGGCTGTGCATCTGCCCCTGAGTGTTGAAGCCCAGGCAGAATGCAGATTCCTTTTGCTGTCTCCCAACAACCTGCTGAAGCCTTCCGATGGCGCTCCTGTTACAGTTCCGTCACAGGATATGGTTTTGGGTATCTATTACCTGACCATCGATAAACCGAATGAAAACGGTGTAGTTCATTACTTTAAAAATATAAATGAGGCTATTTTGGCCTATGAAAATAAATCAATAACACTTCATGAATATATTAAGGTAAGAAGATCAGGCATTAACAAGGATGGTAAGCTGGAATACAGAACCATTGAATCCACTCTCGGACGTTTCATATTTAATGAAATAATACCGCAGGATCTTGGTTTTGTAGATCGCAGCAAGGATGAAAACTTCTTAAAGCTTGAGGTTGACTTCCTTGTTGGTAAGAAGCAATTAAAGCCTATACTTGAAAAATGCATTAACATTCATGGAGCAACCAAGACTGCCGAGATACTAGACGCTATAAAAGCTCTTGGTTATAAATATGCGACCCAGGCTGCCATGACTGTTTCTATATCGGATATGAAGGTTCCTGAGGAAAAGAAGCAGATTTTAGCTGAAGCTGAAGCTACAATCGAAAGAATCCAGAAGGAATACAGACGAGGCAGAATGACTGAAGAGGAAAGATATAATACTGTTATTGAGACATGGAAGGAAGCAGACAAAATCCTTACCGATTCTTTGCTTAACGGTCTTGACAGATTTAACAGTATTAAGATGATGTCCGACTCAGGTGCCCGTGGTTCCGATAAGCAGATTAAGCAGCTGGCCGGTATGCGTGGTTTGATGGCTGATACATCAGGCCGTACAATCGAGCTGCCTATCAAGTCTAACCTGCGTGAGGGTCTGGACGTTCTGGAATACTTCATTTCAGCGCATGGAGCCCGTAAGGGTCTGTCGGATACAGCTCTTCGTACAGCAGACTCCGGTTACCTCACCCGTCGTCTGGTTGATGTAGCCCAGGATCTGATTATTCGTGAGGCCGACTGTGCCGAGGGTGCTGACGAGATTCCGGGAATGTGGGTTAAGGCCTTCACGGACGGCAAGGAAGTTATTGAAAGCCTTGAAGAAAGAATTACAGGCAGATTTGCCTGCGAGGATGTATTAGATAATGAGGGCAATATCATAGTTAAAGCCAACCATATGATTACACCAAAGCGCGCGGCCAGAATAATTGAAGCAGGACATGAAAAGGTAAAGATTCGTACAGTACTTACCTGTAAGTCCCGTATCGGTGTATGCGCTAAATGCTACGGTGCCAATATGGCAACAGGTGAAGCGGTTCAGGTTGGTGAGGCTGTTGGTATTATTGCTGCCCAGTCCATCGGTGAGCCTGGTACACAGCTTACAATGCGTACCTTCCATACCGGTGGTGTTGCGGGAGATGATATCACCCAGGGTCTTCCTCGTGTTGAAGAGCTTTTTGAGGCAAGAAAGCCTAAGGGTCTTGCTATTATAGCCGAGTTTGGCGGCGTAGTAAGCATTAAGGATACCAAGAAGAAGCGTGAGGTTATTGTAACCAACAACGAGACTATGGAATCAAAGACATATCTGATTCCTTACGGTTCCAGAATCAAGGTTAGCGAAGGTGATGTAATACAAGCCGGCGATGAGCTGACAGAAGGTAGCGTTAACCCGCATGATATCCTGAAGATTAAAGGCATAAGAGCTGTTCAGGATTATATGATACAGGAGGTTCAGAGAGTATATCGCCTGCAGGGTGTTGAAATTAACGATAAGCATATAGAGGTTATCGTTCGTCAGATGCTTAAGAAGGTACGTATCGAATCTAACGGTGATACTCGTTTCCTTCCGGGAACACTCGTGGATCTTCAGGAATTTGAAGAAGAGAACAGGAATATGCTTGAACAGGGCTTAGAGCCTGCAGAGGGCAAGCAGGTAATGCTGGGAATAACCAAGGCATCCCTTGCCACCAACTCCTTCCTGTCGGCTGCTTCCTTCCAGGAGACAACAAAGGTACTGACCGAAGCTGCTATAAAGGGTAAGGTAGATCCGCTTATCGGTCTTAAGGAAAATGTTATTATCGGTAAGCTGATACCTGCAGGTACAGGCATGAAGAAATATCGTTCCGTTAAGCTTGATACTGATACACCGGATGAGATCATGCTTTCCGAGGAGCTGGACGGAGATATCGATTATGCCGATGAATATAACAGCTTCACCTATTCAGAGGACAGCTTTAATGAGGGAGACTATGCATCTGATGAGGAAGATTCAGGTGTAGAGGATGGAATTGCTGAGGTAGTCTACGATGAGGATAAATACTCCAAGGAGGATGACGATCTCGGACGGGAGGATGCTATACCCGGAGTAGACGATGCCCATGTTGGCTTAGGTGAAAACGCCCATAATGACGGTGACTGGACCGAAGCTGAATTTAACCTCAAGGGAATAGTTGAGGATGACTACAGCGACGGAGTTTGATCAGTCAACTGATAATAGACAGCCATAAAGTCAAATTAAATATAATTTAGCAGGAGACTATATTTCAGGATTGATATAGTCTCCTGTTTTTGCATCATAGCCTCAACAGAGAAAAACTGTTTGTGAATAAAGATTAATTTATTTTAATTTTTAACAGGCTGCTAAAGAATGGTTGATTTTGAGGATAAAGAAATGTATTATTTTATATAGTGCAAAAGAGCCTGTGGTATGGAATAATAGCTGAGACGCCGGCTAATGGCTGATGCCTGGCGCAGGCATCTTGAGAGTCTCAGGAAAATTGATTGCTTATGAACCGCTGAATTATGTTTTGATGGGAAGGGATGATATTTTGAGCATGGAGTATATAAAAAAGTATGAGGAATGGTTGTCAAATCCATACTTTGATGAAGCAACCAAAGCGGAATTGGCCGCTATTAAGGATAATGATGATGAGATTAAGGAGAGATTCTTTAAGGATCTTGAGTTTGGCACAGGAGGCTTAAGGGGTATACTGGGTGCCGGTGTAAACAGGATGAACATCTACACCGTCAGAAGGGCAACACAGGGACTTGCAAATATCATAAAGAGGCATGCAGGTGAGAAAAAGGGCTGTGCTATTGCTTACGATTCAAGAAGATATTCGAAGGAGTTTGCGCTTGACTCCGCCCTGTGTCTGGCTGCAAACGGAATACATGCCTATTTGTTTGAGTCACTGCGGCCTACACCTGAACTATCCTTTGCCGTAAGGGAGCTTGGCTGCATTGCAGGAATTGTTATTACAGCCAGCCATAATCCTCCGGAATACAACGGATATAAGGTATATTGGGAGGATGGAGCCCAGGTAACCCATCCGAGGGATGAAGAAATTATTAAAGAGGTTAATTCTATAAGTGATTTTTCTGCAGCCAAAACCATCAGTAAGGAGGCTGCTCAGGAAATGGGCCTGTTAACAATCATAGGACAGGAGATAGACGATAAATATATAGCCGAGCTTAAAAAGCTTGTGTTAAATCCTGTTTCAGCTGATGGAAAAAGGCTCAGGATTGTTTATACTCCCCTGCATGGAACCGGAAATGTGCTTGCCAGAAGGATTCTTAATGAACTTGGATTTGAAAATGTATATGTGGTTCCTGAGCAGGAGCAGCCTGATTCAAATTTTTCAACCGTCGGCTATCCCAATCCGGAGGATCCCAAGGCCTTTGCACTGGCTATTGAGCTTGCGAAAAGGGTGGAAGCAGACCTGATACTGGCTACCGATCCGGATGCAGATCGATTGGGTATAATGGTTAAGGATGATAAAGGCAACTACGTTCTCTTTAACGGCAATATGACCGGAGCCTTGATTGCAGAATATGAATTTTCACAAAGGGCTGCAAAGGGTAAATTGCCTGAAAATGCTGCCTTGATCAAAACCATAGTCAGCGGCAATATGACAGATCTGATAGCAAAAAACTATGGAGCCAGGCTGATAGAGGTTCTGACTGGCTTTAAATATATCGGGGAACAGATTAAGCTATTTGAGCAGACGGGTTCATATGAATATGTCTTTGGCTATGAGGAGAGCTACGGCTGTCTTGTAGGAACCCATGCCAGAGACAAGGATGCGATAGCAGCTGTTATGTGTCTGTGTGAGGCGGCAGCATTTTATAAAGATCAGGGGCTTACCCTTTATGAGCAGATGAACAGGCTATACAAAAAATACGGATATTTCAAGGAAAACCTCGTGTCAGTAACACTTAAGGGACTTGAGGGTATGCAGAAGATCAAGGAACTTATGGCAGGCTACAGAAATAACCCTCCCAAATCGGCTGGTGATTATCAGGTGCTGAAGGTTAGGGACTACCTGAACGGTACAATCACCGACCTATCCAATGGGGAGCAGGCTCCTACAGGACTGCCTGCTTCAGATGTACTTTATTTTGAGCTTAATGATAACGCCTGGTGTGCTATAAGGCCTTCAGGTACCGAGCCCAAGCTTAAGTATTATTTTGGCGTTAAGGGAAGCAGTATGCAGGATGCTGAGGAAAGGCTCGATAAACTAATGAACGATGAGGTGTTTAAGGTAAACTAAGGTGTTATTCAGCTCATTCATACGAAAATCCCCTGTGCTTTAAGTCAGGCAGGCGTTGAAGCTATTGCATCATAATTTAATTGTGCAATGGCTTTAGAGCTGCTTCCGACTCAAGTACAGGGGATGAAAGTCCGATTATTATCCGATAAAGCTTTGTATTCTGTCGCTAAGAATTATACCAGTTTATGGCCGCAATGGGTGCAGAAGTTGCCTTCTGACGCTTTGCTGCCGCAGTTGGGACAGTAATTAGGCTTCTTTTTGGCTTCGCCTTGCCCCTGGCCTGTCTGGGGCTGCGCAGAATTCGCAGCCTGGTTGTTTGCCTGGTTAATATTCTGGAGCATCTGATTGGCCATATTCATGCCCAGTATCATGCCTGCCATATCCGATGCCGTACCGCCACCGCGAACCTTGCCTGATGATATGCCCTCAGTCATGGAGGCCTGCTGATAGCGATTCATGTCGCCAATCATGCTGAAGGAAGCATTCTTGCTAATCATGGCCTGGATTTCAGGAGGATAGGTAAAGCTCATGATATTGAAGCCGGTAATATTCAGGCCTGTCTCGAACAGCTGCATATCAAGATCGGAACGGATACCGGCAGCTATATCGAAGGAGTTGGCCTGAAGATTGAACATGTCCTTGCCTTCCTTGCTGATCCATTTCATCAGGAGCTGGTCCAGGACAGCTACAATACGCAATCTTACATCCTCAGTATAATAAGCCTGTCTGATACCTGCTATTTTATCAATAAGCCTTACATAATCGCCTACCCTAAAGGTGAAGGTTCCGTTGGCCCTAATCGGTATTCCACCGGGAAGCTGGGGAGCAGGGATATTGATGGGATTTTGAGTGCCCCATTTTACTATAAATTCCTTGGTGTTAATGAAAAGAACCTCGGCTCGCATACCGGTTTTAAAGCCAAATTTAAAGCCCTTAAGGGTAGACAGGAAGGGTATTATCTGTGATTCTATATCGTAATCTCCTTCATCCTTGAATATGCCTTCTATTTTGCCGTTATATAAAAACACCGCATCCTGACCCGGACGAATGATTAAACGGCTTCCCTTTTTTATTTCATTATTGCTCCATTTGTAAAAAACCATATCCTCGCGGAATTCCTGCCATTCTACTAAATTGGCAAATTGCTTTGAAAATATACCCATTTTTCTTCCTCCTGTAATCTGTATTAGCTGGTGTTTCTACATGAATAGCTTTTAGAATTTTCGTCCTCCGGAGCTGTGTGACCGTCCGCCGGAGGAAACCCCTCCACGAAAACCGCTTGAATTAAAGCCGCCTCTGGAATGGCTGCTACTGGTCTTGCTGTCGTTTTTAGGCCTTCTTACCTTGGTTACCGTAGTACGGATATAATCATCTCTGCGGCCTATTAGTCCTGATCTGGAGTGATCCAAATAATTGCTGCTGCCGGCGGTCATCTTTCCACCGGAGTTATATGCCATGATGCCAACAACTGTTGCTCCGATAATCAGGGATATCAAAAGCTGTACCCATACGTTGGAAAGTATCATAAGCACGGTATGTGTTGTACCTTGCGTGTATTTGCCTGAAGGCCATGTCTCGTCATAGTATGGCTTATTTGGCTTTGAGGACTGGGGAGGGATATTATAATTATGGTCATAATTCAGCTCCGAGTCATCCTTCATATATGAAGCAGCCATTTCTATAAAGGTGAGGCAGGCATCATAATAATAGCCGTCAGTCAAATCCGGTACAATTTCGTCAAGTATATTGTCAATTCTTTTGGAATTTACATATGCTTCAGCCTTGCCGTAGCCTTCTATAAATACATCCCGGTTATACATATCTATAAGGAGATATACCCTGTCACCGGCAGGCAGCTGATTCTCAAAATCCTCAACATAAACCTCTGCATAAATAGCCTTGGGGTCATTGTGGGTAAGTATTACTATTTCGACATTTGCATTCTCCCCATAGCTAATGCATTTTTCCTCAAGGCTTTCAAGCTCTACCTCCGAGAATAAACCGGCCTCATCATATACATGCCGTCTTGCTTCAGCCTTTGTCGCATAAACGGCAGCAGCAGGGATTATTGCGGAAAATACGGCAATTGCAGCTGCCAGGATTAGTGCCGGCAGCAAGCTGTGACCGGATGGATTGAATTTTTGTCTTTTCATAGGAGGACACCTCCCAACAATCTGCTGATAAGCTGCATTATTATGAAGCTGCCTGTTGTTATACCTGTAAACCACATGGCAATTTTAGCCTTGCTGAGAGGAGGCTTTCCGATTATTTTGCCGGTTTGGCCGTTCATCAGGAAGATATGCTCGGTCTGCCTGTAATCATAGCAAACCATCCAGACCGGCATCAGGGCGTAGTCAGCCCTTTTTTTAATAATATTTATGTTTTTACGGTTTATATGTACCGAAGAATAGCCGTTTATTGTAGAACGAAGATAGGAATCAACGTAGGAGCTTACCCTTGCCTTGACTCTGGGAAGCAACTCATTATCGGTATAGTCATATTTCTCGGCTATAAAGCCGACAAGATAAGGCATCCTGAATTCCTTTAAATTTTCGTACCTGTAAGGCTCCAGCTTATCCATCATTTTATCATCCATTTTCTTGGAGGCATCACAGGGTACCCGAAGATAGTTAAGATCCACCTTGCGATATACATGATAGTATTTGGTTTCTGTGTATATCCAGTCGCCTCTTGTATAGGTACGCACCCTGGTACAGGTGGCCTCCAGCTCTCCCCGTCCGTTTAGATCGTAGAGCCAGAATGGAATATACATACCGGTTATATTCTTGATGCGATCAGCGGTCATGAAATCACTTGGAGTGAGAAGTCCTCTGCGGCACCATTTTTTAAATGCCTCCTGTGCCTGCTCCTTGCTTATGGAAAAGGGAATCACCTTGGAGGGGGCTAATATGCCACTTAGGCGATCGGCCAAAACCACACCAGCTCCGCAGAAGCTGCAGGTGGTGGCAGCGGTGTTGATCTCTGTGATGATAACTGCTCCACAGTTTTTGCAATGATATTCATGGGCTTCGTTGTCGCCAAATGTATGATAATAGCCTGGTTCATCCGTATCGGACGGATCGGCAAAATCTTTGACAAAAGCTGAGTTGGCTGCTTGTATATCCTCATCGTTCATTTCATATTTAACTTCAGCATCACGGGGCAAATCCTTCATGCCTGCCATGTGCTCTATGTTGTCGGTTCTACCGCAGCTGTCGCAGCGAAGCATACCTGACACGCTGTCAAAAGCCATATCCGCCCCGCAGTTGGGGCATTTATAATGTACTACATTGGACATGCCAATCCTCCTATCAAGCAAAGCTCTATGGGAGGATTGCCCCTTAGGATACACAAAGGAGCTCTCCTCCCGGATTGCTGATGCCTGCTTTATATAATTCGCTGATTTAAAGCCGCTTTCGCAATGGAAATTTTCCTGACCAGGGCATAAAATGCCCGCAAATATTAAGATATACTTTCATTTGCGGACATCATTATACTACTGCGTTAGGCTTATTTACCCAGGCTGGCCTTTAATGCTGCCAGTTCATCATCAACGTTAATATCGGATGCGTATTTCCTGGTTAATTCTTCAATTGCCTGATCGGGAGTTGAGCTGTTCAGCTGAGCCATAGCATTTGCCTTGTCGAGAGCCTTGTCTGCCATTTCCTCATATTTCTTGAAGCTGGCAATGGAGTTGTTGGCACTTGCTACGGAAGAGGTCATCTTGTTGATGCGCTCCTGGGTCTTTGCTACCGCCAGCTTACCCTTAATCATATCCCTGCGGGCTTCCAGCTCATTTATGTCATTGACAAGCTTATCATGCATCTGACGCATCTGAGCCGCATTATTGCTGGCAAGTGTGTAGGCCTCCTGAAGTCCGGGAAGCTTGGCGCTAAGCACAGCCTTCTGCTCCAGGAACTTTCTTGCGTCTGCTTCATTGTTGGCTTCCAGAGCCTTAATGGCATATTGCTGCATCCTTGCGATTTCAGCAGTGCACTCATCCAGAGCCCTTTTAGCCCTTTGCTCCTCAGCCATGATGGTGGCTGTCTCTGACTTAACCTTTCCAAGATCTGAATTGAGATTTCTAAGGCATTGATCTATCATCTTCTCAGGATCCTCTGCCTTATCCAGCAGTGCGTTGATGTTGCTGGCCATAATGTCTTTAAATCTTGATAAAATTCCCATTTCTTATCCCTCCGTTTGATATAAAAATAAAATATTGCTGATAAAAAAATTTCTTAAAAAGGATTTGTAACTTGATGGTATAACCAGGGTGATTGTTCCAATACTATGAATAAACTTACAAGTTAAGTTTATTATTTTAAACCTGTATAGTCAAGTTAAATAATTATTAGAATCCTTAATATTGGTTAAAGGTGAATTTAATTATAAATAAGGATACATGTTTACTAATATATGATTGCTTAAGCAAATAATATTACCGCTATCATATTGTAATATTACAGCAAATTTCTCGTGCGACCATTTGCAGACCATCTGATATGAACTGCAGCATGAACGATTTCTATCGGCTTGTAAATATATTATGACTGGTTTATAATTAGAAAGATATTTTTGACGATCAGGAGCCTGGCAAGTGCATAATAGGCGGTAATGTAAAGGAAATTTAATCACTTAATTGAATAATTATACAAAACAGTAAAGAAAGGTTAGGTTTTTTTATGTGGATTGCTGAAAACTGGAAGGATTATGAGCTGCTGGACACATCAGCCGGCGAAAAGCTTGAGAGGTGGGGGAAATATCTGCTGATTAGGCCGGACCCCCAGGTCATATGGGAAACGGAAAAAAAGCATAGAGGCTGGAAAAGCCCGAATGCCCATTATCACAGAAGCAAGAAGGGCGGAGGCGAATGGGAGTTTTTTGATTTGCCTGATAAATGGACTATAAAATACAGGGATCTGACCTTTAATTTGCAGCCCTTCAGCTTTAAGCATACAGGCCTGTTTCCTGAGCAGGCTGTAAACTGGGACTGGTTTTCGGACAAAATTAAAAATGCGGGACGGCCAATTAAGGTCCTTAATTTGTTTGCATATACCGGAGGTGCCACTCTTGCGGCTGCTAAGGCTGGAGCAGCAGTTACCCATGTGGATGCATCCAAGGGAATGGTAACCTGGGCTAAGCAGAATGCGGCCAGTTCAGAGCTTGCAGATGCTCCAATCCGTTATATAGTGGATGACTGCATCAAGTTTGTTGAACGGGAAATACGCAGGGGTAATAAATATGATGCAATTATTATGGACCCTCCGTCATATGGCCGGGGGCCGAAGGGGGAGATCTGGAAGATAGAGGACAATATATTCCCTTTTATTAAGCTGTGTTCTCAGCTATTATCAGATGAGCCTCTGTTCTTTCTTATAAATTCCTACACCACAGGATTGCAGCCGGCAGTACTTACTTATATGCTGTCCTATGTATTGCAGCCAAGGTATGGAGGCCGGGTGGTATCCGATGAAATAGGTCTGCCGGTGACTGCCAGCAATCTGGTGCTTCCATGCGGCGCATCAGGGCGCTGGGAAAGCTGACTTGAAGATGGAAATATGCCTGACGAAGAAGGTAAGAAAGAATTAGCATGAAAACTAAATTGGATTAAAATATATAAAAACTGTAACAAATACCTGTAAAGCTTCGTCTATGTATTTTGAAAGCACTTATATGAATATTAGACTTTCCATGAAAATGGCGTGTGTCTGTGGCAGGAAGGTCTTATTTCTCGGAAAAGAGCAGTATAAGTGCAGAAGGGAGTAATAATGTGCGGGTTTAAGAAACGTAAGGAGTTTATCGAAGAACTGTGCACGGATACATGGATGGAGCTGTACAGGTATATTTATTATAAGGTACAAAACCGCGAGGAAGCGCAGGATATAACACAGGAAAGCTATGTAAAGGCTATAACCTATCTTATGAACAATGATCTTACAGTTCACAGGATTGACTCATATCTTAAATGTATTGCTCTCAATATAATACGTGACCGTTGGAGAAAGAAAAAGAAAAATGGCTTTAGCGTCAATATAGATGAGGCTAATGAGGAATTACTGGCAACCGAAGACTTTACAGACTATCTTGCAGAGCAGGATGAGGTTGAAAAAGCCTTAGAAGTTCTTACAAAGGACCAGCAGATGGTCATAAGGCTTAGAATTATTAAGGGCTTTTCGGTTGAAGAGACAGCCAGGCTGATGAATAAGAAGAAGGGTACGGTCCGTGTGTTACAGTTTAGAGCCCTTAAGCAGCTGGAAAAGCTTCTGGCTCGAGGGGACTGAGCTGTTGATTGGAAAGAGCTGCATATAAGAATTCATGGGAGGTAATCTTGTTATGAATAAAATTAGAAGAATAGATAGGTATATTAATACTCTTAATAAGGAAAAAAGACCCCTGGAGCATGGTATCAAGGCCTATAGTGAAGAGCACGACAGACTGACCGGAGTTGTCAGAAGAGTTAAGGCTCTTGGGGAGATCAAATATCCGAATGAGGATTTTGAAAAGAGGCTAATTAAAGCTGTCACTGCTGAAATACCCAGCGGAAATGAAGCTACAGATGGCGGCAGGATTGCAACCGGCACAGAGCGCAGCAACGGAATGCGCCTGATTAAAAGCGCGGTGGCCATAACGGCAGCCGCTTTTGTGGCAGCCTTTATCATGCTTTCAGTAGCTGATCAATGCTCACCAAAAGAAAGCAGCAGCTTTGTATATGCAATGGAAAAAGCGATGCAAGCTATAAAGGCTTATCATGGAATCATAGAGTACAGTGAAATTAACGGTCTGGGCGAAACAGTCCTCCAATCCAAAAAAGAGGTATGGGCAGACAGCAAAGGCAATTATTATGTAAAGGAGCTGGAGGGTGTAAGCAAGGGATGTATCACAGTCAATAACGGGCAGATGAAATGGCAAATTAGGCAGAAGGAGCAGGTGGCATATATTTTTCAGAGCTTTCCTGATCCATATCGTTTCAGCTTTGAGCTGGGCAGGGAGCTGGAGGATGTAAGGAGAGCGCTGACAATCAAGGAAGTAGGTGAGGATAGTATAAGTGGCAGGGAGACGCTTATACTTGAAATCACCCCGGATGCTGGCCTGCCCTACCGGCTTTGGATTGATAAGGAAAGCAAGCTGCCCCTGCAAAGAGAATCTGCTATGCAAAACGCACTTATGTACAAGATGAGCTACAGCTTCATAGAATTTGCTGATGCTATTCCTGATGAGCTATTAAGCTACGAATTGCCTGCTGGTTTTGCTGAGATTAATAATAGTCAGCAGCAGCTGGTTGCCGGGATTGAGGAAGCCCGCAAAATTACAGGAATTCAAATTCTGTTGCCGGATAAGATACCTGACGGCTATTTTCTGGATAAAATCGCTGTGGTGAAAAGCGAGCCTTCAATACAGCTATATTATAATAAGAAAGAAAGCATAGCTATGACGGATAGTGTGCAAGGCGGCTTTCAAAAAACCAATCCGCTTGTGGTAATAAAAGGATCCCCGGCAGGGGAGTTTAAGCCGGAGCCAGGTTCGCTTCTTGGTCAAATAGGCGGCAGCAGGGCGGAGATCATCGATGATGGTTTGATAGTATCAGTGCGCTGGCAGCAAGAGGATATGGAATACACTGTTCTTGGCAATGACAGCATGGAGGTAATTAAAGCTTTTATACGGGGAATGACGGACGGGGAGCTGCTAATCCGGGAAAATAACAGACAGAGTGCAGAAGAACCTCAGATAAAGGTGGAGGTGGATTTTGAGGCAGAAGAAAATCAGCAAAAGAATGTAGATGCAGGTCATTCACCATGGTTGCTGGATCCGGTATACGTCAGTCAGGTATTTGCCAGTCTCTTATTATCTCCTGAAGGCATAACAGGGGACTATCCTGTTCCCTATGAAGCCATAGAGCTGGTAGAAAATGACGGGGTATCGGCCAGGGCAGTAATCCATGATGACAAATCCGTAGCACGGGTTGTATATCTGAAAAGGCTGGTTAGACAGGATGATACAGGTATATGGACGGTGATTGGATATGATACCGATAATATCAAATAAAATACTCATACCAGTAAGTCAAAAAAATTGGGTGCAGCATTGTACCCATCTGATTTGGAGGCATGCAAAAATATTTGTGTGGGCAGCTTTTTATTATAATTGGTATAAAAAACTCAATAATGATAAAAAATTCATATATAAGTATTAAAGCTATAAAGAAAAATATTTTGAATAGCTGTCTTCAGATGCAAAAAAAACATTTTGCAACCTTTTGCCGAAGAGGATAAAGAGGCAGGGGGTGAAATTTAGATTTTCAAATAAAATCAAGAAAAAATTTAGTAAATTACTTAAAAAATGCTTGCCAAGTATTATTCATGATGTTATAATATCTGATGTTGTGACATTGATAGCGTTGAAGCGTGAGGTTGCTGCCCTTGAGGCAGGTATTTCCGTGGAGCGAAGGTCAAGTTATGAAAACTGGCGACAAGTCACTGTACAATATAATCTTCTGCATATGGCAGATAAAACGTGTGAAGATAATCATAACAGGATCCATATAAGATTTACTGTTTAATCCGGCTTGCCCGGATTATTCCTAGAGGATATGAGGATACACACGGACGAGTGTACAGTCACCGCTTGTCGTACTGTAATTAAGTGCGAAAAGGAGGCGGCTTTTTTTATGGCAAATCAGCAAATAATGAGAATCACATTAAAGGCATACGATCATCATCTGGTTGATCAATCTGCAAGCAAGATTATCGACACTGTGAAGAAGACAGGCTCCAAGGTGAGCGGACCGGTTCCGTTGCCTACAAAGAAGGAGATTGTTACTATTCTGAGAGCTGTTCATAAGTATAAGGATTCCAGAGAACAGTTCGAGCAGAGAACACACAAGAGATTGATTGACATCATTGCTCCTACACAGAAGACGGTTGATGCTTTATCCAGGCTGGAGATGCCTGCAGGTATATTCATCGATATAAAGATGAAGACAAAGTAGGATTGGGCGCGGGCTTTACGGCTGTGGCCTGGTGTTATCAGTCAAGTGATTTGTTATTAAGTGGTTTATGAGAATCACTAAAAAAGCAAGATAATTAAGTTAATAATCCTTAGGGTTAATATATGCAATGTATTTAACCATCTAGGATGATCATGCAGAATGTGCGCAGTCGCACAATATGCGCAGAAAAAGCATAGTACAGGCGGATAAAAGCGATATGCAAATCTGCGTAAGGAAGGCGTCTTCCGCGCATAGCATGATCCGCTGTAGATTAAACAGGAGGTAATAAATAATGAAGAAAGCGATTTTAACTACCAAGATCGGTATGACTCAGGTTTTCGGCAAGAATGGTGAGTTAATTCCGGTAACAGTATTGCAGGCAGGTCCGCTTTATGTTACCCAGGTTAAAACCAAGGAAAACGATGGCTATGATGCAATACAGGTTGCTTTTGGCGACATTAGGGAAGGTCTTGTTAACAAGCCCAGAAAGGGTCACTTTGCAAAAGCAGGCGTTGCCGTTAAAAGATATCTCAGAGAGTTCCGTTTGGAGAATGCTTCTGATTACAAGGTTGGCCAGGAAATCAAGGCCGATATCTTCGCAGAAGGCGACAGAGTTGATGCAATCGGTAAGACTAAGGGTAAAGGCTTCCAGGGAGCAATCAAGAGACATAATCTGCACAGAGGACCTATGAAGCATGGTTCCAAGTACCACAGACATGCAGGTTCCAATGGTGCCGCAACAACACCCGGCCGTGTATTCCCCGGCAAGCATATGCCAGGACATATGGGAGCTGTAAGGGCTACAGTTCAGAATCTTGAGGTAGTCAAGGTAGATGCTGATAAGAACCTTATACTTGTTAAGGGTGCGGTACCCGGAGCAAAGAAGTCCTTGGTTATGCTTAAAGAAACAGTTAAGAAGGCGAACTAGAAGCTTTAGGAAAGGAGGAAGCATAGATGGCAAACGTAGCAGTTTATAATATCGAAGGCAAGCAGGTAGGCACTATGGAGTTGAATGACGCTGTCTTCGGAGTGGAGATAAATGAGCATTTGGTACACATGGCTGTTGTACAGCAGCTGGCTAATAAACGTCAGGGAACACAAAGTGCGAAGACACGTGCAGAAGTAAGTGGTGGCGGAAGAAAGCCCTGGAGACAGAAAGGAACCGGTCATGCAAGACAGGGTTCAATCAGAGCTCCTCAATGGAAGGGCGGCGGTGTTGTGTTTGCACCGAAGCCAAGAGATTATTCCTTTAAGATGAACAAGAAGGAAAAGGCACTGGCAATTAAGTCGGCCTTGACATCAAGAGTTAACGAATCCAAGTTCTATGTTATAGACAATCTGACACTTGATGAAATAAAGACCAAGAAGATGAAGGCGGTTCTGGATAATCTGAATCTCAAAAAGGCATTAATCGTTCTTGACAAGAAGAATGAGAATGTTGAGCTTTCTGCCAGAAACCTCCCGAAGGTAAGAACGATTTTGGCAAACTCCATTAATGTATACGACATTTTGAAGTATGATGCCATGGTATTAACAAAGGATGCCGTTGCTCAGATCGAGGAGGTGTACGCATAATGGCAGATTTAAAATATTATGATGTAATTATTAAGCCTATTATAACCGAGAAAAGTATGAATACTTTGGCTGATAAGAAGTACACATTCAGTGTTCATCCGGAGGCTACAAAGAGTCAGATAAAGGAAGCTGTTGAAAAGATGTTCAGCGGCGTAAAGGTTGCTAAGGTCAACACAATTAACCAGGACGGCAAGGTGCGCAGACGCAGCAGCGGTGGTAAGTTGGTAGAAGGTAGATCCTCCAAGGTTAAGAAGGCGATTGTGCAGTTGACAGATGACAGCGCTGAGATTGAGATTTTCTCAGGACTATAATTTGAGTTAGTAAAAGGAGGCGCAAGGCTGGGATTATGCAGAAGCAATTGTGAGGTGTAATCTCGCAGGGCGCTATCCAAGCTTACAAGTTGAAAGGAGTGCAAATCATGGGAATTAAAGCATATAACCCATATACACCTTCCAGAAGACACATGACCGTTTCTGATTTTGCAGAGATTACCACTAATAAACCTGAGAAATCATTGCTTGTTTCTTTGAATAAGAAGTCAGGCCGTAACAATCAGGGTAAGATCACTGTAAGACATCGCGGTGGTGGTGTTAGAAGGAAATATAGAATTATAGATTTTAAGAGAAGAAAAGACGGTATTCCGGCAACGGTTGCCACTATAGAGTATGATCCTAACAGAACAGCTAATATTGCATTGATTAAATATGCCGATGGTGAAAAGTCCTATATTATCGCACCCTATGGTCTTAAGGTCGGCGACGTTTTGATGAGCGGTGAAAGTGCGGAAGTTAAGGTTGGAAATTGCTTGCCGCTTGCCAATATTCCGGTAGGTACCGAGATTCACAACATTGAATTATATCCCGGCAAGGGAGGACAGCTGGTTCGTGCAGCAGGCAATTCAGCTCAGCTGATGGCTAAGGAAGGCAAGTATGCGACACTTCGTCTGCCTAGCGGTGAGATGAGAATGGTTCCGATAAACTGCAGAGCAACAGTTGGTCAGGTTGGCAATATCGACCATGAGCTTATTAATGTAGGTAAGGCAGGACGCAAGCGTCACATGGGTATCAGACCTACAGTTCGTGGTTCAGTTATGAACCCGGTTGACCATCCTCATGGTGGTGGTGAAGGTAAGACAGGTATCGGTCGTCCCGGTCCTTGTACTCCTTGGGGTAAGCCGGCTCTTGGTCTTAAGACTAGAAAGAAGAATAAGGCTTCCAATAAGCTTATCATCAGAAGAAGAAGCGGTAGTGTAGTAAAATAAATTTAAAGCCAATTAATTTTTAGAATTCTAAGGAGGTTAGAATACATGGCTCGTTCACTTAAAAAGGGACCATTTGCTGATGAGCATTTATTGAAAAAGATAGATGCGCTGAATGCTGCAGGCGAGAAAACAGTTATCAAGACCTGGTCACGCCGCTCAACAATTTTCCCGCAGATGGTTGGACATACAATCGCAGTTCATGACGGCAGAAAGCATGTGCCGGTTTATATAACTGAAGATATGGTTGGTCACAAGCTGGGTGAGTTTGTTACAACCAGAACCTATAGAGGTCACGGAAAAGACGAAAAGAAAACAGGTAAGAAATAAAGCGAAGATGTAATGGAAGGAGGTTCTATCCATGGCTAAAGGTCATAGATCCCAGATAAAGAGACAGAGAAATGAGCAGGTTGACAATAGAGCAAGAGCAACTATATCCTATGCGAGAGTATCTGTACAGAAAGCTTGTTTCGTGTTGGATGCCATTCGCGGTAAGGATGTTAAGACTGCGCTCGGTATTCTTGCATATAATCCCAGATATGCGTCCAGCGTGATATTGAAATTATTAAAATCAGCAATCGCAAATGCTGAATATAAGAATATGGACACTGAGAAGCTTTACATTCAAGAATGTTATGCTAACCAGGGCCCGATATTAAAGAGAATCAGACCAAGAGCACGTGGCTCAGCTAACCGTATATTAAAAAGAACAAGCCATATTACAATAGTGCTTAATGAAAGATAAGGAGGGCTATAATGGGACAAAAGGTTAATCCGCATGGCTTAAGAGTCGGAATAATTAATGATTGGGATTCCAGATGGTATGCCGAACGCGATTTTGCTGATAATCTTGTTGAAGATTACAAGATAAGAAAGTTCCTGAAAGAAAAGCTGTATAGCGCAGGAATTGCAAGAATAGAGATTGAAAGAGCATCCGAAAGAATAAAAATAATAATCCATACAGCAAAGCCCGGTGTAGTAATCGGTAAAGCAGGTGCTGAAATTGAGAATCTGAAGAATGAAGTGCAGAAGCTTACAAAGAACAGGGTAAATCTTGAAATCAAAGAGGTTAAGAAGCCTGATCTCAATGCACAGCTGGTAGCTGAGAACATTGCTTCACAGCTGGAGAACCGTATTTCCTTCAGAAGAGCGATGAAGTCTGTTATGTCAAGAACCATGAAGGCCGGTGCCAAAGGTATAAAGACTGCTGTATCCGGACGTCTTGGCGGTGCTGAAATTGCCCGTACAGAGTTCTACAGCGAGGGAACAATTCCGTTGCAGACCCTGCGTGCAAATATAGATTATGGTTTTGCAGAAGCTGACACCACCTATGGTAAGCTGGGTGTCAAGGTATGGATTTATCTTGGTGAGGTGCTTCCTAAGAAAGAAAAAGGAGCAAAAGCAGAAGGGAGCGATAACTAATGTTAATGCCTAAGAGAGTAAAACACCGTAAGCAATTTCGTGGTAGCATGAGGGGTAAGCCCAGCAGGGGCACAACAATCAACCAGGGCGAGTACGGTATCGTAGCCATGGAGCCTGCTTGGATAAAGTCCAATCAGATTGAGGCAGCCCGTATTGCTATGACACGTTTTACAAAGCGTGGCGGTAAGGTTTATATAAAGATTTTTCCTGACAAACCCGTTACAGCAAAGCCTGCTGAGACCCGTATGGGATCCGGTAAGGGTTCAGTTGAGTACTGGGTAGCTGTTGTTAAACCGGGACGTGTGCTTTTTGAAATCGCAGGTATTCCTGAGGAAACTGCAAGAGAAGCATTACGTCTTGCATCTCACAAACTTCCGGTGAAATGTAAAATCGTTTCCCGTGCAGAATTAGAAGGCGGTGAAAACAGTGAAAATTAATAAATATCTTGAAGAATTAAGATCAAAATCTGTAACTGAATTAAACCAGGAATTAGTAGCTGCGAAAAAGGAGCTCTTTAACCTAAGATTTCAGAATGCGACCAATCAGCTGGACAACACCAGCAGAATCAAGGAAGTAAGAAGAAACATAGCAAGAATTCAGACAGTTATCTCTGAGCTTTCAAGGGCTTCCAAAAACTAATGAGCCTGTGTTGCATGACAGTGTGACTTAAGGTTCAAGAAAGGAGTATCGTCGTGGAAAGAAATTTAAGAAAAGTTCGTATCGGCAAGGTCGTTAGCGACAAGATGGATAAGACGATCGTCGTTGCGGTAGTAGACAATGTTAAGCATCCTTTGTATGGAAAAATCGTAAAGAGAACCTACAAGCTGAAGGCTCATGATGAGAATAATGAGTGCAAAATCGGCGATAGAGTTAAAGTAATGGAAACAAGACCTTTATCAAAGGAAAAAAGATGGAGACTTGTTGAAATTATAGAAAGAGCAAAGTAGTATTTAACAAAAGCATTGTAACTGGGTATTTATATAAATCGGATATAAAGCAGGGCAGGTGACCTTAGCTGCCGGCTTTGTATTAGTTGACTATGCAACTGAAAGGAGTATTAGCATGATTCAAGCTGAATCAAGACTTAATGTTGCCGACAATACCGGTGCAAAAGAGCTGCTTTGCATCAGAGTACTTGGCGGATCAACCAGAAGATATGCCAATATAGGCGATATCATCATTGCTTCGGTTAAAGATGCAACACCAGGCGGTGTTGTAAAGAAGGGCGATGTTGTTAAGGCTGTTGTTGTTCGTACTGTTAAGGGCACACGCCGTAAGGACGGTTCCTATATAAGATTTGATGAGAATGCTGCCGTTATTATCAAGGAAGACAAGAACCCCAGAGGAACTCGTATTTTTGGACCGGTAGCAAGAGAATTAAGAGAGAAACAGTTCATGAAGATCGTTTCTTTGGCACCAGAAGTGTTATAGGGAGGTGTATACTAGTGGCAACGATGAAAATAAAGAAAAATGACAGTGTCAAGGTAATTGCCGGTAAAGATAAAAACAAGGTTGGAAAGGTATTAAAGGTGGTTGGAAATAGATTAATCGTTGAAGGTATTAATATGGTTTCCAAGCATAGCAAGCCCAGCCAGCAGAATCCCAAGGGTGGAATCATCCAGGAGCCTGCACCTATTGATGCTTCTAATGTAATGCTGATGCATAAGGGCAAACCAACAAGAGTAGGCTTTAAGTTCGTGGAGACTAAGAAGGGCCTCAAGAAAGTGCGTTATGCCAAGACAACCGGCGACGTAATCGATTAATACAGAGAGGAGGTAATGGCGGTGGCTAGATTAAAGGAAATGTATTTGAAGGAAATAGTGCCTGCCATGACAAAGAAATTTGGTTACAAGAACGTCATGGAGGTACCCAAGATAGAGAAAATCGTTATCAACATGGGCGTTGGAGAAGCTAGGGATAATGCAAAGCTTCTGGAGTCCGCAGCTAAGGATCTTGAGATTATATCCGGCCAGAAGCCTGTTATAACCAAGGCTAAGAAATCCATAGCTAATTTCAAGATAAGAGAAGGCATGTCAATCGGCTGCAAAGTAACCTTAAGAGGTGAAAGAATGTATGAGTTTGCTGATCGTTTGATTAACCTGGCTCTGCCTCGCGTACGTGACTTCAGAGGTGTAAACCCGAACGCATTTGACGGCAGAGGCAATTATGCCTTAGGTATCAAAGAGCAGTTAATCTTCCCTGAAATTGACTTCGATAAAGTTGACAAGGTAAGAGGTATGGACATTATCTTTGTTACAACAGCAAAGACAGATGAAGAGGCTCGTGAACTGTTAACACTATTCGGAATGCCGTTTAGAAAATAGAGGAGGAAATTCAATGGCTAAAACGTCAATGAAAGTAAAGCAACAGCGTCCGCAGAAATTCTCTACCAGAGAGTATAACCGTTGTAGAATATGCGGCCGTCCTCATGCATATTTGAGAAAGTACGGAATTTGCAGAATTTGTTTTCGCGAATTAGCGTACAAGGGACAGATACCAGGCGTGAAGAAAGCCAGCTGGTAAGAGTTAAGAAAGGAGGCAAATCACATGACAATGAGCGATCCCATTGCAGATATGCTTACAAGAATCCGTAATGCAAATACTGCTAAACACGATACAGTAGATATTCCAGCTTCAAAGATGAAGATTGCTATAGCCGATATCCTTTTAAGGGAAGGATATATCAAGAAATATGAAATCGAAGAAGTTGAGAATTTAAAGACCATTCGCATCACATTAAAGTACGGTAAAGACAAGAATACAAAGATCATCACCGGTCTGAAGAGAATCTCAAAGCCGGGTCTTAGAGTATATGCCAGCAAGGACAATTTGCCAAAGGTACTTGGCGGATTAGGAATTGCTATTCTTTCCACCAACAAGGGTGTTATTACTGACAGAGAGGCCAGAGAGCTGAATGTAGGCGGAGAAGTACTGGCATTTGTTTGGTAATTGATAGTTGAGATAATATACAGGAATTGATTGGGCAGGCCCGATGCGCCAAGGGCGCATGGACGGCAGGCTAACACAAAATTATAGGAGGTGCGGGCATGTCACGAATTGGAAGAATGCCTATCGCTGTACCTGCAGGCGTAACTGTAGATATAGCAGAAAATAATAAAGTGACTGTAAAAGGTCCTAAGGGTACTCTGGAAAGAGTATTGCCGGCTGAAATGAAGATAACCCTTGAAAACGGAGTTATCCAAGTATCCAGACCGAATGATTTGAAAAAGAACAAGGCATTACATGGCCTTACAAGAACTTTGATTAACAATATGGTAGTAGGCGTTACCCAGGGCTATCAGAAAGAGCTTGAAGTAAATGGTGTTGGTTACAGAGCCTCTAAAGCAGGCAAGGAATTGACATTGGTATTAGGTTACTCCCATCCGGTCGTCATGACTGATCCGGAAGGAATTGAATCAGTTGTTGAAGGACAGAACAAGATTATTGTTAAAGGTATCGATAAGGAAAAGGTTGGCCAATATGCCGCTGAAATCAGAGCAAAGAGAAAACCTGAGCCTTATAAGGGCAAGGGCATCAAGTATGCTGATGAAGTGATCAGACGCAAGGTTGGTAAGACCGGTAAGAAGTAAGGGAGGAGTGAAATAAATGATTAAGAAAGAGTCAAGATCAAAAATCCGTGTCAAGAAGCACTTAAAAATACGTAATCGTTTCACAGGTACTCCGCAGAGACCGCGTTTGGCCGTATTCAGAAGCAACAATCATATGTATGCTCAGATTATAGATGATACCGTAGGTCATACATTAGTTGCAGCATCCACACTTGAAAAGGATGTTAAAGCTGAATTATCAAAAACTAATGATGTGGCAGCAGCTGCTTACTTGGGTCAGGTTATAGCCAGGAAGGCATTGGAAAAGGGAATCAAATGCGTAGTTTTTGATAGAGGCGGCTTCATATATCAGGGTAAGATAAAAGCGTTGGCAGATGCAGCTAGAGAAGCTGGTCTGGAATTCTAGGCAAGGAGGATAATACATGAAACGTTCAATAATTGATGCCAGTCAATTAGAGTTAGAAGATAAAGTTGTTGCGATTAAGCGTGTTACCAAGGTTGTTAAGGGTGGACGTCATTTTCGCTTTACAGCTCTGGTTGTTGTAGGTGACAAAAACGGACATATTGGAGCCGGTTTAGGAAAAGCGTCCGAAATACCTGAAGCAATCCGCAAGGGTAAGGAAGACGCAATTAAGAAATTGGTCAGCCTGCCTATTGATGAGAACGGAAGCATACCGCATGACTTTGTCGGTAAGTTTGGCAGCGCAACTGTATTGCTTAAGCGTGCTCCACAGGGTACAGGTATCATCGCCGGTGGCCCTGCACGTAACGTACTTGAGCTTGCAGGCTATAAGAATGTTCGTACCAAGTCACTTGGTTCCAACAACAAGCAGAACGTAGTTCTTGCAACAATTGAAGGATTAAAGAAGTTGAAGACTCCTGAGGAAGTAGCTAAGCTTCGTGGAATTAGCTTAGATCAGCTGTCAAGATAGTTTCTTACGGCTAACACAGGAGAACAGGTTCCCATAGAATCAGACACAAAGGTTCCGGATATAATCACAATCAGGGTTTTGCACATTAGGCAGCCAGGGTTGGGTTATTCGGAACTGGGGGAACGGCCCAGGTGCTGTTCTTCATAATATGCCAAGATGGAGGTGTCAGCAATGGCAGGTAAATTGAAAATAACATTGATTAAATCTACAATTGGTGCCATCCCTAAGCATAGAGCAACAGTTGCATCATTAGGCCTGAAAAGACCTAACAATACCGTGGAGTTGCCGGATAATGCCGCTGTAAGAGGGATGATAAAACAGGTTAGTCACATGGTTAAGGTAGAAGAAATATAAATCGCTAATAGAAGGAGGTGCACGACATGAATTTATCAGAATTGAGACCTGCAGTTGGATCTAAGCAAAACGATAATTTCAGAAGAGGACGTGGCCATGGTTCAGGTAACGGCAAGACAGCCGGCAAGGGTCATAAGGGTCAAAAGGCTCGTAGCGGAGCGCCAAGAGTTGGCTTTGAAGGCGGACAGATGCCTTTGTACAGAAGAATTCCGAAGCGTGGCTTCACAAATAGAAATACAAAAGAAATTATTGCAATTAATGTAGATGCATTAAATAGATTTGAAGATGGAGCTACTGTAACGGTTGAATCTTTGTTGGAAGCAGGAATTATCAAGAAAGCCGGAGATGGAGTAAAGATACTTGGATTTGGCGAATTAAAGAAGAGACTTGATGTTAAGGTGAATGCTTACAGCGCAAGTGCAATAGAGAAGATTAAGGCTCTTGGTGGAAATGCTGAGGTGGTATAATGTTTGAGTCGATTCGAAACGCATTTAAAGTAAAAGATATTAGAAACAGGCTAATATACACACTCATATGTATTGCTATCGTAAGACTTGGAACATTATTACCAGCTCCGGCGGTAAACAGGGATTATACCAACGAGATTTTTAATTCTCAGGCACTCGGCTTTTTTAACAGCATAACCGGTGGTTCCTTTACAAAACTATCTATTTTTGCATTGAGCATCACGCCCTACATTTCTTCATCAATTATTGTCCAGCTGTTGACAATAGCTATTCCGAAGCTTGAAGAAATGCAAAAGGAAGGCGAGGAAGGCAGAAAGAAGATCACTGAGCTCACCAGATATCTGACGGTTGTCCTTGCAATAATTGAATCACTTGCCATGGCAATCGGTTTCGGTAATCAGGGTGCTTTGGAAGGTGGCCTTACATTTACCAACCTGATAATTATTGTTGCATCCTTCACTGCAGGAAGCACATTCCTTATGTGGCTTGGTGAAAAGATTACCCAGAATGGTGTAGGCAACGGTATTTCTATTATCCTGACCATAAACATCATTTCATCTCTTCCTGCCGACTTTATCGGCCTGTATCAAACCTATATCAAGGGCCAGTCAGTTGTTAAGGCAGTGCTTGCCATTATACTGATTATATTAATCAGCCTGGCTCTGATAGCATATGTGGTTGTACTTCAGGATGCTGAAAGAAGAATTCCTGTTACCTATGCAAAAAAGGTACAGGGAAGAAAAATGGTGGGTGGACAAACCTCCCATATTCCGTTAAAAGTAAACACGGCTGGTGTTATACCGATTATATTTGCAGGTTCCATTATGCAGCTGCCGATAGTAATAGGCTCCTTCTTCGGGGTATATCCGGCAAGAGCTTATTTCTGGCCCAAGGTTTTAATGGTGCTGAACCAGAACAGCTGGTTTAACACAAAGAGCTGGGGGGACTTCAAATATTCCATCGGTGCAATTATTTATATAGTATTTACAGTTTTCTTTGCATATTTTTATACTTCTATAACCTTCAATCCTATAGAAGTATCCAACAATATAAAGAAACAAGGCGGCTTCATTCCGGGTATACGTCCCGGTAAACCAACTACCGAATATCTTACTAAGGTTTTAAACAACATCATTTTCATAGGTGCAGTCGGACTGATAATAGCATGTATTGTTCCTATGATCATATCGGGAGTTTTGAATGCACAGTTTTCATTTGGCGGTACTTCAATTATAATTATCGTAGGCGTTATAATTGAAACCATCAAGCAGATTGAATCCCAGCTGCTTGTTCGCCATTATAAAGGCTTCCTGAGTGATTAATTACAGAAGATATACAACTCCCATGCTTTTTATCGTATAGAAAATTCTTAAGAACTTCCTATACTATATTGCATGGGAGTTTATTAAAGAAAGTATTGGGGAGAGGTTTATGAGGATTATTTTATTGGGAGCACCAGGAGCAGGAAAAGGAACCCAGGCCAAGAAGCTGTCATTAAAATATAATATACCACATATCTCGACTGGCGATATTTTTCGCGCCAATATAAAAAACGGAACTGAATTGGGGATTAAGGCAAAGGAATATATGGATAAGGGCTTGCTGGTTCCGGATGAGCTTGTTGTGGAGCTTGTGACAGTCCGCCTGACGCAAGAGGATTGCAAAAGAGGTTATGTGCTTGACGGATTTCCACGAACCATACCTCAGGCACAGGCGCTTGACATTGCTCTTGACAGGACAGGTGAGAGAATAGACTGTGCAATTGAAGTTGATGCATCTGACATGGCAATTATTAAACGGATGTCAGGCAGAAGAGCCTGCCCGGTTTGTGGAGCGACTTATCATATAGTAAGCATACCTCCCAGGAAAGAGGGTATATGCGACAATTGTGGAGCAGAGCTTATTCTTCGTGATGATGATAAGCCTGAGACAGTACAGAAAAGGCTTGAGGTTTACCATGAGCAAACCCAGCCATTACTAAGCTATTATAAGGATAAAGGGATTCTTAAGACTGTGGATGGGGTAAAGGATGCGGATGAAACATTCAAGGATATTGTAGCTATCCTGGGTGCTATTTCTGCTTAGTATTAGCATGACTGTGTTTTGCGGTTGTCAGATTTGGAAAGGAAGCTTTTGTATGCCTATTAGTGTTAAATCAGAGAAGGAAATACAGCTGATGAGGGAATCAGGCAAGATTCTGGCAGCGGTTCTGAAAGAACTTGAGGATGAGATTTGCGAAGGAATTTCTACTTATGATATTGATAAAAAATGTTACGAGTTAATTAAAAAGAATGGATGTACCCCTTCCTTCCTGAATTACAACGGGTTTCCTGCCTCCATTTGCGTTTCCGTAAATGATCAGGTGGTACACGGAATACCCAATAAAAAGAAAATCCTTAAGAATGGTGATATAGTAAGTCTTGACTGCGGGGTAATATATCAGGGTTATCATTCGGACGCAGCCAGAACCCTTGCGGTAGGTGAAATCTCAGATGAGGCAAAGAGACTGATAGATGTAACAAGACAGAGCTTTTTTGAAGGTATAAAGTATGCACGCGAAGGCTATCATTTATATGAGATTTCAGCAGCTATACAGAACTATGTTGAAGCAAATGGCTACTCGGTGGTAAGGGACCTGGTTGGGCATGGTATTGGAAGAGTACTTCATGAGGAGCCACAAATTCCTAACTTTGCTCAGAAGCGCAGAGGACCGGCACTTAAGGCCGGTATGACACTGGCGATTGAACCTATGGTTAATCAAGGCCGATTTGAGGTATACTGGGAGGATGACAACTGGACGGTAATTACCGCAGACGGATCACTTTCAGCCCACTATGAAAATACGGTCCTTATAACCAACGGAGAGCCTGAGCTGTTGACCATATATTAAGGAAATAAAGGATTATTTATCATTTCTACTGCAGATTTTGCGACCTGCTAAATATGCATGTTGTTTGGTCCAAAATTTGCGATGACTGATGAAAGGCATGGTTATTAATATGGAGGATTCTTTAATAATCGGTAGCTTTGTCAGATCTGTCGCAGGTCGGGACACCGGAAAGATTTATGTGATATTAGCCAGTGATACTGAATATGTATATTTAGTGGATGGCAAAATTAGAACCATGGACCGGCCTAAGAAGAAAAATAAAAAACATGTAAGGTTACTGGACAAAAGGGATCCGAATTTGACAGAAAAGATTAATGGCAAAAAGATAAGAAATGAAGAAATCAAGAGAGCAATAAAGCTGTTGGAAAAAGAGCAACAGCTATAGAATGCAATATATTAATAGTAGCTTCATAATCAATAAGGATGCAGATGCATAATTTCAAGTAAGGGAGGTTTATAATGTCGAAAGCAGATGTTGTTGAAATCGAAGGTACAGTAATTGAGAAGCTGCCTAATGCAATGTTTAGGGTTGAGTTGGAGAATGGACACAAGGTGCTTGCTCATATCAGCGGTAAGCTGCGTATGAATTTCATTAAGATTGTGCCGGGCGACAAGGTTACACTGGAACTGTCACCTTATGATTTGACAAAGGGCAGAATTATTTGGAGAGACAAATAACAGAGCAATTAATTCAATTTGGCTTGAAAATACTGCTTGCTATTGTAACTGTAAAATGTTATAATAGTAGATGGACTTTTTTGAAAGGGGTGAATTACTGTGAAGGTAAGGTCATCAGTAAAACCAATTTGCGAGAAATGCAAGATCATAAGAAGGAAGGGTGCTATCAGAGTTATCTGCGAGAACCCCAAACACAAACAAAGACAAGGCTAATATACAATAGTTCGGGTAATTAAATACTCGTTATTGTTTTATATAAATTGTATCCCGTAATGAGTATGACATTTTTTTTGCTTATACTTATAAGTAATGGTATTCATGCTTGTAAGCCTGGGTTTCATTGACGGGATACCATTTAAGTCTTGCTTTCTGTGTTACAATTTTTTCTGTCAGGGTGCTTTTTGTTAACCCGCAAAGAGTCTGGCAGAACATTGTGATATTGTGGGCAGTGCGTGTTCTTCCGGGAAGCACTGTTTTAAGCGTCTGTTCCGTCATCACGGATGCTTAGCTGCAGGGGGTACCCTGACAGTCACAGTTTAAAGCGGCTGATTTTTTATTTTTTGTTTTGGAAGAGAAAGATAGCAAAATTTGGAGGTGTAATAAAACACATGGCTCGTATCAGTGGTGTAGATTTACCGAGAGATAAGCGTATTGAGATAGGACTTACCTATATATATGGTATAGGCAGAGCAAGTGCTAACCGTATTCTTGCTGCTGCAAATGTTAACCCTGACACCCGTGTTAGGGATTTAACAGATGAAGAAGTGGCCAGGATTCGTGATGTTATCGACGAAACCCAGTTGGTTGAAGGCGATTTGAGAAGAGAAGTCGCTCTTAATATCAAGAGACTTCAGGAAATCGGTTGCTACAGAGGTATCCGTCATAGAAAGGGACTTCCGGTTCGTGGTCAGAGAACAAAGACTAATGCCCGTACCAGAAAGGGACCTAGAAGGACAGTAGCAAATAAGAAGAAGTAATAATCGTATAATCCATAGGAGGGTTTGTTAGATGGCTAAGAAAACAGGAACAACAGCCAAAAGAGTGACTAAGAGACGTGTTAAAAAGAATATAGAGCGTGGACAGGCACATATCAAGTCATCTTTTAATAATACAATCGTAACGTTGACCGATATGGAAGGCAACGCAATTTCCTGGGCAAGTGCAGGTGGATTGGGCTTCAGAGGCTCCAAGAAATCTACTGCATATGCTGCACAGATGGCAGCTGAGTCTGCAGCTAAGGCAGCTCTTGTTCATGGATTAAAATCAGTAGAAGTTATGGTAAAAGGACCTGGCCAGGGTCGCGAAGCAGCAATCCGTGCTCTTCAGGCATGTGGCATAGAGGTAACAAGTATAAAGGATGTTACTCCGGTTCCTCATAACGGATGTCGTCCGCCAAAACGCAGAAGAGTCTGATAGGAGGTAGATAACGATGGCAAGAGACATGGGTCCAGTTTTAAAAAGATGCAGAGCCCTTGGTCTGGAACCGGCTTACTTGGGAATTGACAAGAAGTCCAACAGATCATTATCAAGGGCCGGCAAGAAAACAAGCGAATATGGCGCTCAGTTGAGAGAAAAGCAGAAAGCTAAGTTTATATATGGTATATTGGAAAAGCCTTTCAGAAATCTGTTTGCCAGGGCACAGAAGATGAAGGGCGGCACTACAGGTGAAAACCTCATGACATTGTTGGAGTTAAGACTTGACAATGTATTGTTCCGTTTGGGTTTTGCGAGAACAAGAGCAGAGGCAAGACAGATTGTTACACATAAGCACGTTCTGGTTAACGGAAAATGCGTAAATATCCCGTCCTATTCCTTAAAGGCCGGCGATACAATTGAGATAAAGGAAAAGGTTAGAGGTTCACAAAGATATAAGGATATATTCGAAGTTACCGATGGAAGAAGCGTACCTGCATGGCTTGAGTCAAACCATGAGACCTTTACGGGTGTAGTTAAGGAAATTCCTACAAGAGATCAAATCGATGTTCCGGTTAATGAAGTGCTGATTGTCGAGTTGTACTCTAAATAATGGTGAACTCTAAAAACCCAAAAGGAGGATCCTGTTGTGTTTGATTTTGAAAAACCCAAAATAGAGATTGTGGAAATATCCGAAGATAAAAAGTTTGGACGTTTCGTAGTAGAACCTCTTGAGAGAGGATACGGTACAACTTTAGGTAACTCCCTGAGAAGAATCATGCTTTCATCTTTACCCGGTTCTGCCGTTAGTCAGATAAAGATAGATGGTGTTGTTCATGAGTTCAGCACAATTCCTGGAGTTAAAGAGGATGTAACTGAGATAATCATGAACATCAAGAGCCTTGCAATCAAGAACAGTAGTGATTCAAATGAAGCAAAGACTGCATATATTGAGGCAGAGGGTGAGACAGTAGTAACAGCAGGAGACATTCAGACTGACCCGGATATCGAAATTCTCAATCCAGATCAAGTTATCGCAACCCTTTGCGGTGGTCCTGACAGCAAGCTCTTTATGGAGCTGACCATAACAAAGGGCAGAGGCTATGTAAGTGCCGATAAGAATAAGCATGAGGATCAGCCTATCGGTGTAATTCCGATCGATTCCATCTACACTCCTGTAGAGCGTGTTAACCTCACAGTTGAGAATACCCGTGTGGGACAGATTACAGATTATGACAAGCTTACTCTCGATGTATATACCGACGGTACTCTGGCTCCCGATGAAGCGGTAAGCTTGGCGGCTAAGGTATTGAGTGAGCATCTGAATGCTTTCATTGATTTGTCTGAGAATGCAAAGACAGCCGAGATTATGGTTGAAAAAGAGGACAATGAAAAAGAAAAGGTTCTTGAGATGAGCATAGATGAGCTTGAATTATCTGTACGTTCTTACAACTGCCTTAAGAGAGCTGGAATCAATACTGTGGAAGAGCTGTGCAATAAGACTGCAGAGGATATGATGAAGGTTAGAAATCTTGGGCGCAAGTCATTGGAAGAAGTATTGACAAAATTAAAAGAGCTCGGTTTATCCTTGAGACAGAGCGATGATTGATATATTATGTAACAGCATTGATGTGATTACGATCCAAAGGAGGGAAACAAATGGCAGGCTACAGAAAACTTGGAAGAACCTCTAGCCAGAGAAAAGCTTTGCTGAGGAACCAGGTGACTAATTTAATATATAACGGTAAAATCGTTACTACTGAAGCTAAGGCGAAGGAAATTCGCAGAATAGCTGAACATCTGATTGCTCTTGCCGTAAAGGAAAGGGACAATTATGAGACAGTTACTGTTACCGCTAAGGTTGCCCGCAAAGACAAGGACGGCAAGAGAGTAAAGGAAGTTGTAAATGGTAAGAAGGTAACTGTATTCGATCAGGTGGAGAAGACTATCAAAAAGGATAAGGCTTCCCGTCTTCATGCAAGAAAGCAGATGATGAAGTACCTTTACCCTGTTACAGAAATTCCGAAGGAGAACGCCGGAAGAAAGAGAAATACCAAGGTTATTAATCTTTCCGACAAGTTATTCGAGGAGATAGCTCCCAAGTATGCAAATCGTAACGGCGGTTACACAAGAATTGTAAAGATCGGACCCCGTAAAGGCGATGCAGCTATGGAGGTTTTAATCGAGCTGGTATAAGCATTAGGCGAGGAAATACAGGATATTTATGAGCTTTTGTACAATAGTTGAGGAGGCTATTGAGCAAAAGCTTTCTTTTTAGGCTCAGTTGATATCTAAGCTAAATTGATATCTATATTTTAAGCTCAATTGATATTTAATTAGCCAAAAATCATTGCATCCTGATCAAAATGAACAGAGATATTGCGAGAGAATATGCTTCCGTTGCTGCTATTTATCCGCCTGGATTATTTTCATGATTAATATACTACATAAGTGGAATAAAATGGAAAAATAATATTAATATTATCCTGACAAAAATAATTTATTGGCTTACTAATTTATCGAAAAGTAAATATATGGATAAATTAATTGTTTTCTATGATTAATTTCGAGATAAAATTTATACCTGATAATATGAGTGTAGAATGATATATAGTAATACAGCCCTGTTTACAGAAAATGCAAGTAATTACACCGTAAGTTTTATAGCTGCACTGAAATATCATTCTGTCCCTGCAGCGTATAATATAAATGCTTACTGAAACACATTATATTTTATATAGAGAAATGAAGCAATGCATACAGTGAAGAGAACAGCTTAGTGTGCGCCGGCTTTTTATGTGCATTTTGAATAAAATATATAGCTATTGGAATATGAAAAATATGTTTTTTTTTATTTATATATGCGTTATAATCTTTTTTGACTATACCTGTTAAGAAAAGAGGATGTATATGGAAATGATTAAGGCCAAGGATCTGTCCTTTGAATATATAAGACGCGATGAGGAAGGTAATGTGGAATCTATTAACAAGGCTATAGATAATATTAATCTGGAGATAGAAAAGGGTGACTTCATCGCTATACTTGGAGCAAACGGCTCAGGCAAATCTACCTTTGCCAAGCATATCAATGCCATCCTATATCCTACAGAGGGCAGCTTATGGGTAAATGGCATGAATACGGCTGAGGAAAAGAATTTATGGGATATACGTCAAACTGCCGGAATGGTGTTTCAAAATCCTGACAACCAGATTATTGCAACTGTTGTGGAGGAGGATGTCGGCTTTGGACCTGAGAATCTTGGGATTGAGACCAAGGAAATATGGAGAAGGGTAGAAGAAAGCCTGAAGGCGGTTGGAATGCTGCAAATGCGTCATATGTCCCCCAACAAGCTGAGCGGCGGACAGAAGCAGAGAGTAGCTATAGCCGGCATTATGGCAATGAGGCCGGAATGCATTATCCTTGACGAACCGACAGCGATGCTGGATCCAAACGGCCGCAGGGAGGTTATTTCCACCATCTATGAATTAAACAAAAAGGAAAAGGTAACGGTGGTTCTTATAACCCACCATATGGATGAGGTCATCTATGCAGATAAGGTATATGTGATGGAAAAAGGGCATGTAGTAATGGAAGGAACCCCCAGAGAGATTTTCTCCAGGGTTGATGAGATAAAAAAGTATAGGCTGGATGTACCTCAGGTAACGGATTTGGCATATGAGCTGAGAAAGAGCGGACTTGACCTGCCGGAGGGTATACTCACTGTTGGCGAGCTGGTAAAGGCACTGGAGGAGGCTCGCAGGAAGCTGTAACAGCTGTGCAAATATATTTTGGAAAAGCAGGTGGATAAATTGCAGATTATATTTGATAAGGTAAATTATATATATGGCAAAGGAACGGCATTTGAAAGGCATGCCCTAAAGGATATAAGCTTTTGCATAAACAAGGGTGAATTCATCGGCCTGATCGGACATACCGGTTCAGGAAAGTCAACCCTTATACAGCATATGAACGGGCTTATTAAGGCCAGCAGCGGCAGTATATATTTTAACGGGGAAGATATATATGCTCAGGGCTATAATATGAAGCAGCTCAGAAGTAAGGTAGGACTTGTATTTCAATATCCTGAGCATCAGCTTTTTGAAACTACGGTATTTAAGGATGTTGTGTTTGGCCCTCTTAATCTCGGGCTTGACAAGTTGGAGGCGGAGCTTAGGGCCTATGAAGCTCTGAGGATGGTTGGTATTTCAGATGATTTGCTGGATGCATCCCCCTTTGAGCTGTCCGGTGGACAAAAGCGGAGGGTGGCAATAGCGGGAGTGCTTGCCATGAAGCCGGAGGTTTTGATTCTTGATGAGCCTACGGCAGGTCTTGACCCAAGAGGACGAGATGATATACTGGATCAGGTAACAAAGCTTCATGAGGAGGCAGGCATGACCATTATCCTGGTAACCCACAGCATGGAGGATGTGGCTTGCTACTGTGACCGTCTTTTTGTAATGAATAATGGTGAGTTGGTATTTCAGAACCCCACCAAGGAGGTTTTTGCCCACTATAAGGAGCTGGAAGAGATGCATCTTGCAGCCCCTCAGGTTACCTATGTAATGAATATGCTGAAGGAAAAGGGCTGGAATGTAAGTTGTGATGCTACCACTGTGGAAGAAGCCAGGGACGAAATTATAAGAGCCCTCGGCAGTATGCATTAATTTAAGCTGTACAGCCTAAGGCATGCGTACAGCTCAATCCTGGTATGAAGAAAGGCATGGTTACTGGTTATGATACGGGATATTACTATAGGACAATATTATCCTGCGGATTCAATTCTGCATCGACTGGATCCAAGGGTTAAGCTATTGGGAACCTTTTTGTTTATAATCTCACTTTTTTTGTTTAAATCATTTTTCGGATATATAGTGGTTTTTATCTTTTTTGCTTCCGCTATTGGTCTGTCAAAGGTGCCGTTAAGATTTATCCTGCGGGGGATGAAGGCGGTACTGGTGCTTTTTATATTCACGGTATTCTTTAATTTGTTCTTTTTACCGGGTGAAGAGATATTCAGATGGGGAATTATCAGGATTACCGACAACGGACTGTATAAAGCGCTGTTTATGGGAATCCGGCTTAGCTTCCTTATTCTGGGCTCATCTCTTATGACCTTTACCACCACGCCCAATCAGCTGACAGACGGGCTTGAAAAGGCATTAAAGCCCCTGAACTATATCAAGGTTCCGGTGCATGAAATAGCGATGATGATGAGCATAGCCCTCAGATTTATACCTATATTAATGGAGGAAACGGATAAAATAATGAAGGCTCAGATGGCAAGAGGAGCAGATTTTGAAACAGGTGGCCTGCTTAAGAGGGCAAAAAGCCTGATTCCATTGCTTGTGCCCTTGTTTGTGTCCGCCTTCAGGAGGGCAAATGATTTGGCCATGGCCATGGAGGCCAGATGCTACAGAGGCGGAACAGGGCGCACTAAGATGAAGCCTCTTTGCTATAAGGGAAGGGATTATGCGGCCTATACCATAATAGCTATTTATCTTGGACTTATTATAGGGACTAAGCTTCTTGAGAGAGCAGGCCTGTTGTTTTATTTGTAACATATATTGAATTTTATTTGTTATGAGGGAAGCTTTTGGAGTGATTATGAAACGGATAATGCTTGAGATAGCTTATGACGGCACAGCCTACTACGGCTGGCAGGTACAGCCCGGAGTGCCGACAATAGAGGCGGAACTCAATAAAGCGCTTTCAGCCCTTCTTGGGGAGAATATAGAGGTTATCGGGGCAAGCCGGACCGACTCGGGTGTGCATGCTCTGGGCAATGTTGCAGTATTTGACACAGAAAGCGTCTTTCCGGCGGGGAAGATAAGCCTGGCGGTCAATAACAGATTGCCTGACGATATACGGGTGGTGGCCTCATATGAGGTAGATGCCGACTTCCATCCCAGGAAAGCTAATTGTGCCAAAACATATGAATATAAAATACTCAACACCAGGATTGCAATACCAACCCACAGGCTATATTCATATCATATATATTATCCGCTTGATCCGGGACTGATGCAGGAGGCGGCAGGATATCTGATTGGTGAGCATGATTTTGCCAGCTTTTGTTCGGCAAATACCCAGGTTAAGGATACAACAAGGTGCATATATGATCTGGATGTGTTTAAGGAAGGGGATATGATTATCATCAGGGTCAGAGGCAACGGCTTCTTATACAATATGGTAAGAATAATTGCAGGAACCCTGATAGATTTCGGAAGAGGACGGTATAAGCCGGAAAAAATGAGGGAAATACTTCAGGCCTGTGATCGCAGCATGGCAGGGCCTACCGCTCCTGCCCACGGCTTAACCCTGGTGAAAATAGAATATGAAAGTCTTGGACGTTGATCAGCATGTGTAGTATGAGATAAGCATATATTAGGCTTAGTAGTACTGCACAAATTGCATAAGATGAGAGAGGAGGGGGAAGATGTTTAATTTTACTGCAGATCTGTATTCAGTTAATGATACATCGATAGTGGTAAGGCTTCTTTTAGCTGTTATTCTGGGTGGCATTATCGGCTTTGAGCGTGGCAGAGCAGGACGGCCGGCGGGCTTAAGGACTCATATACTGGTATGCCTGGGCTCGACACTGGCTATCATGACAAATCAATTTATCTGGCAGAGCTATGGAGTGGGAGACCCCACCAGAATGGCTGCTCAGGTCATATCCGGCATCGGTTTTCTTGGTGCAGGAACGATTATAGTAACAGGAAGACATCAGGTAAAGGGACTGACTACTGCTGCAGGCTTGTGGGCAACAGCCTGCATGGGACTTGCAATTGGCATAGGCTTTTATAAGGCCGCAGTGGCAGCCTGCCTTTTGATACAGTTTGCTACTGTGGTTCTTCACAGACTGGACAATTCAATGCTGTCAAAATCCAAGGTTATGGATATATATATTGAATTCAGCAAGCAGGTTCCATTAACGTCCATTCTGGATGGTATGAGGCAAAATGAGCTGCATATAGATTCAATGGAGATGGTTAAGCCAACCATTGATACAAGTGCTACCGCTGCCGCAATTATGACCCTGAGACTGAAGAAAAGGCGGCTTAAGCTGGATGTAATAGACAAAATAAATGCCATTGAGGGTGTGGAGTTTGTAGAGGAAATTTGAGCAAATCCTTGAGCCAAGAATTAAACCGGAGTAATCCGGTTTTTTTTGTTCCAAATTTTCAGATATATTTAAGTATCTTTAAAAAGGGATAAGCATCTGGGGCTATTGGCACAGTCAATAACTGGAAATTTATGTTGACATTTACAATTTATGTATATATAATTGGTTACTGGATGATTCTTTTTCTTTAGCTAATTTGCAACAGAAAGTATGCGCTAATAAGCTGACAAGGCAAACCTGTTAGTTTGAAGAATTCGCGGCTGTAGCTGATTTAATAAAACCCGATATCATTATTAAGAATTAAGGAGATGAAAATGAAGGTTGTAATTTTAGCCGGTGGATTTGGTACCCGCATATCCGAGGAGTCCCAGTATAAGCCCAAGCCTATGCTGGAGATAGGAGGGATGCCAATATTATGGCATATCATGAAGGAATACTCATTTTATGGCTTCAATGAATTTGTAATATGTGCAGGCTATAAGCAGCATGTAATCAAGGAATGGTTTGCGGATTATTACCTGCATACCAGCGATATTACCTTTGACTTTACATATGGTCTTCAAACAATCGTACATAACAAGCATTCCGAACCATGGAAGGTAACTGTTGTTGACACCGGCCTGAACACTATGACCGGAGGACGAATTAAACGAGTACAGCCCTTTATCGGAAATGAAACCTTTATGATGACCTATGGTGACGGAGTAAGCGACGTCAATATAATTGAGCTCTTGGAATTTCATAAATCACACGGTAAAATTGCCACCTTAACCTCTGTTGGTGTTGAGCAGCGCTTCGGTGTCCTGGAAATATCGGAGGAGGATAATACAGTCCACTCCTTCCGCGAAAAATCCGACTGTGACGGGGCCAGAATTAATGGCGGATACATGGTGCTTAACCCAGAGGTTTTCAGCTTTATTGACGACGATACGACAGTTTTTGAAAAGAAGCCTCTGGAGAAGCTTGCATCACTGGGTGAGTTAAAATCCTACTGCCATAACGGCTTCTGGATGTGTATGGATACCAAGCGTGAAAAGGACAAGCTTGAACAGCTTTGGGCATCAGGCAAGGCCCCATGGAAGAAGTGGAGTGATTAAGCTAAGAAAGGCATGAAGGGTTAAATGAATAAAAAAGAATTTAATATTGATTTTTATTCCGGCAAAAGGGTGTTTATAACAGGGCATACCGGCTTTAAGGGCTCATGGCTGTGCAGGATGCTGGTTAATGCAGGAGCAAAGGTAACAGGCTATTCCCTGCTGCCGCCTACTGAGCCATCCTTGTTTGAGCTGGCTCATATTGAAAGGGATATCGATTCGGTAATCGGGGATATCAGGGATTATGCATCCCTAAAGAAGGCTTTTGACAGAGCAAAGCCCGATATTGTGTTTCATCTGGCGGCACAGCCTCTTGTGAGGGAGGGATATTGCAGGCCGGCATATACATACGAAACGAATGTCTTAGGTACGGTAAATATTCTGGAATGTATCCGGGGCAGCAGCTGTGTAAAATCCTTTATAAATGTAACTACCGACAAGGTCTATCTGAACAGGGAGTGGCCATGGGGCTACAGGGAGAATGAGGAGCTGAACGGCTATGATCCCTATAGCAATTCCAAATCATGCAGTGAGCTAATCACCCAATGCTACAGATCATCATTTTTTACGGATTCGGATGGGAAGCTGTCGCTTCCGATTTCCACCGCCCGGGCTGGAAATGTAATCGGGGGCGGTGATTTTGCCAGGGATCGGATAATTCCGGATTGTGTCAGAGCGGCAATAAAGGGTGAGGATATAATAGTTCGCAATCCCTACTCCATCAGACCCTATCAGCATGTACTGGAGCCCCTTTATGCCTATCTTATGATAGCTGCTATACAATATAGCGATCCGGTTTATGCCGGCTGCTACAATGTGGGACCGGATGAGGCGGATTGTGTGCAGACAGGCCTACTGGTGGATTTGTTCGTGAAATATTGGGGCAAGGGGCTTAAATGGATTAATAAGCCGGATGACGGACCTCATGAGGCCGGCTATCTTAAGCTGGACTGCTCAAAGATTAAGAGCGTTTTTGGCTGGAAGCCCCGCTGGAATATTGAAAAGGCTGTTGAAATGGTAGTTGACTGGTGCAGGAGTTGGTTATCGGGAGATGATCTTGCCAGGTGCATGGACAGGCAGATAGCAGGCTTTTTGACAGGCTGATGTGTGCTTTACCTGTTTTGCTGCAGCAGGATCTGCTGACAGCTTATGCTTTGACAGGAAAGATGAAAAGGAAAATAAACTCTGTGAATTGATTCGGAGGATGATTGAATGTTTGAAAATAAAACGGAGGATATGGCCAGAAAAGAAATTCTGGCTATGGTAAGAGAATACTGCGAGCGTTTCCACAATAAGGACAGATTTGAGCCGGGCAGGAAAATTGCTTATGCATCAAGAGTATACGACAGCGAGGAGATGTGTAATCTCGTTGACTCTGCGCTTGATTTCTGGCTGACCGGCGGGAGATTCACCCAGGAGTTTGAAGAAATGCTTGCAAAATATCTTGGTGTCCGTTACTGCAGCCTGGTTAATTCGGGCTCATCGGCAAATTTACTGGCATTTATGGCATTAACCTCACCGCTTCTGGGCGAGAGAGCGATAAAACGCGGCGATGAGGTTATAACTGTGGCAGCAGGCTTTCCTACGACTGTTGCTCCGATAATCCAGTACGGAGCTGTGCCTGTTTTTGTTGACGTAACGATTCCCCAATACAATATTGATGTCAGCCAGCTGGAAAAGGCTGTTTCAGAAAAAACCAAGGCGGTGATGCTGGCACATACCCTTGGAAATCCTTTTGATTTGGCAGCTGTAAAAAGCTTTTGCAGAAAATATAATCTCTGGCTAATCGAGGACAACTGCGATGCTCTGGGGTCGGAGTATGAAATCGATGGAGAAGTGAGGCTTACAGGAGCTATTGGGGATATTGGAACCAGCAGCTTTTATCCGCCCCATCATCTGACTATGGGAGAAGGAGGCGCGGTTTATACAGATAATCCATTACTGCATAAAATAATCCGTTCCCTGAGGGATTGGGGCAGGGATTGTGTATGTCCGCCGGGATGCGACAATCTGTGCGGACACAGGTTTGACAGGCAATACGGCAGCCTGCCGCTTGGTTATGACCATAAATATGTTTACAGCCATTTCGGCTATAATCTTAAGGCTACAGACATGCAGGCGGCTATAGGCTGTGCGCAGCTGGCCAAATTCCCTTCATTTGTTGCAAAAAGAAGATACAATCATCAAAGGCTGAAGGAGGCACTGAGCCCGGTATCGGATAAGCTTATCCTGCCTGAGCCTTGTCCGAGGAGCAAGCCCTCCTGGTTTGGTTTCATTGTAACCTGCAGGGAAGGAGTGGACAAAAACAGGCTGATAGCTTATCTGGAAAGTCACGGAGTTCAGACAAGAATGCTGTTTGCAGGCAATTTATTAAAGCAGCCCTGCTTTGATGAAATGAAAAAGGATGCCGGCTCCTTCCGCATTGTCGGCAAACTGCCTGTTACAGATGAAATAAAGGAGAAAAGCTTCTGGGTGGGCGTATATCCCGGTATTAATGATGAGATGCTTGATTATATGGCCGGGACGATTTTGGAGGCTGTTGATTGTCAAATGAAGGGGAGAGTAGCATATGAAACAAAGGTTAGCTGATTATGTGGCGGATTTTCTGGTTAGCAAGGGGATAACAGACTGCTTCATGGTGGTGGGGGGAGGAGCAATGCATCTTAATGACGCCCTGGGCCACAAGGAAGGCTTAAGATGCACTTATAACCACCATGAGCAGGCCTGTGCCATAGCGGCTGAAGCCTATGCCAGAATAGACAATAAAATTGCTGCTGTCTGCGTTACCACAGGACCGGGCGGCACCAATACCATAACAGGGGTTGTCGGCGGATGGCTGGATTCGGTACCAATGCTGATTATATCCGGCCAGGTCCGTTATGATACCACTGCCAGATATGCCAGCCGCTTTACGGATGGTTTGCCCCTCAGGGCTGTAGGCGATCAGGAATTTGATATTGTCAAGGCGGTAAGCTGCATGTGCAAGTATGCAGTCATGATTGAGGACCCCATGCAAATAAAATATGCTCTGGAAAAGGCCTATCATTTGGCTACAACAGGACGCAAGGGTCCATGCTGGATAGACATACCGCTTAATTTCCAGGCTGCATATATAGAAACTGATGATTTACCGGGCTTTGATCCAAATCAGGAGCAGGATGACAGGCCCTTGCCTGTGGATGCAGGAATTGTCCGCAAGGTGCTGGAAAAGATAAAAAGCGCCAGACGGCCGATTTTGTATGCCGGTAACGGTATAAGGCTGTCGGGAGGCTACGAATCCTTCCGCAGGGCTGTGGAGCTTCTGGGTATACCGGTGGTCACCTGCTGGAATTCAATTGATGCCATAGAGGATAGCCATCCTCTTTATACCGGCAGGGGTGGCTTTATGGGAGATCGGGCAGGCAATTTTGCGGTGCAGAATGCCGATTTTGTGCTGGCGGTAGGTAACCGCCTGTCCATACGGCAGGTGGGCTATAACTGGAAGAGTTGGGCGAGGGAAGCCTATGTGGCAATGGTGGATATAGATCCGGCAGAGCTGAAGAAGCATACCATACATGTAGAGCTGCCTATATGCGCCGATGCCGGGGACTTTTTTGAGACTCTGATAAAAGGGGCGGAGGCAGAAAACCAGCCAATATTTAAGGGAGAGGAATGGCTGGAAAAATGCCGCTATTGGAAAAATGCCTACCCTGTTATCCAGGCAAGGCATTGGGTGGAGGATGGCGAGCATGTCAACGTTTATGCATTTATCAGGTACTTAAGCAGCATCCTTCCCGACGGCAATCTGACGGTAGTCAGCAACGGAAGCGCCTGTGTGGTGGGCAGCCATAACTATATCATCAAAAAGGATGCAAGATTTATAATAAACAGCGCCGTAGCCAGCATGGGATACGGGCTTCCTGCAGCTATCGGAGCATGTATAGCCAAAAACAGGGTAAATACCGTATGTATAGAGGGTGACGGCAGTATAATGATGAATCTGCAGGAGCTGCAGACAATTATCACGAACAAGCTGCCAATAAAAATATTTCTGATTAATAATCAGGGCTACCATTCCATAAGGCAGACCCAGAACGGCTTTTTCAAGGATCGGCCCAAGATAGGAATAGGGCCTGAAAGCGGCGATTTGACCTTCCCGGATTTTGAGCTTGTGGCAAAGGCCTTCGGATATCCTTATTTTAGTGCAAGGAGCAATGAGGAAATGAAGAAGGTTGTAGATAAGGTTATGTCCATTAAGGGAGCCGTATTCTGCGAAATATTTGTATCAACCACGCAGAGCTTTGAGCCAAAAAGCGCCACCAAATGCCTGCCGGACGGAACATTGGTTAGTCCGCCGCTGGAGGATTTGGCACCCTTCCTTCCCAGGGAGGAACTGGAGCAAAACATGTATATAAAGCTTGTGGATGAATAGAGCAGGTGTTTGTGCCGAATCAAGCCTGATAGGCTTTCGCTGGCTGAAGGCTGCCATGGCATGATTAAGCCGTAGGGGCTGAACGGATTACTGGATGGAACTGATTACAAGGCAGAGGCAGCAAAATTGAGCAGATGCATTTACAGCTGTGGATAATACTTTAAGTATTTGCCTGTCTTGTACATAACAATATCTGCCTGCTTTGTGGATAACAAGTATTTACCTGCTATGTGGATAGCGATCCGATTTTTAAGCTTATCATGTGGATATTGCCTTAAGGTATGCAAAGCAAGCCATGAAGATAATTGCAGGCTATTGGATTATTGTAAAAGTTAAAGGACGAGGCCGTTTATGAAAAGAGCTGTTATAACAGGTGCTACAGGAGCTGTAGGTATGGCCCTGATAAATGAGCTGATAAGTAATGATGTGGAGCTGCTGCTGCTGTGTCGTCCGGGTTCAGAAAGAAACAGGCATTTGCCTGAGCATCCCCTGGTGAGGATAAGGAGCTGCTCCCTGGAGCAATTGACACAGCTTAGCATTGATTCAGGGGCAGGCTACGATGTTTTCTATCACCTTGCCTGGGAAGGCACCACAGGAGCAAAGAGAGAGGATACCTCTCTGCAAACAAAAAATATCGGCTATTGCCTGGACGCGGTCCGGGCGGCAGCACGCCTGGGCTGCCATACCTTTATTGGAGCAGGCTCCCAGGCCGAATATGGCAGGGCCGGTCAGGAGCTAAAACCGGATACTCCTGCATTTCCTGAGACAGCCTACGGGATTGCCAAGCTGTGTGCCGGCATGATGAGCAGGGAGCTGGCCCATCAGCTGGGTATTAAGCATATTTGGACCCGTATATTAAGTGTTTATGGGCCATATGACACTGATGAAAGTATGGTTATGTCAACGATAAACAAGCTGCTTTCAGGAGCCGCCCTCAGCTTTACTCCGGGAGAGCAAATCTGGGATTACCTTTACAGCTCTGATGCGGCAAGAGCCTTGTATTTGCTGGGGGAAAAGGGCGTTGACGGCAAGGTATATGTCCTGGGCAGCGGCAAAGCCAGACCCCTAAAGGAATACATATATGAAATCTGCAGGGCTGCCGGCAGGGCCGCAAAGCTTGAGCTGGGCGCCTTGCCCTACAGCAGGAGGCAGATCATGTACCTTGTCGCAGATATCAGCGAGCTGCAAAAAGATACAGGCTTTAATCCCATGGTGGAATTTGCAGACGGCATAAGAAAAATATTGGAGATGGTAAGATAGATATGACCTTGACAGAAAGAGCAGACAATACAATAACAGATAATAAGGTATATGTGGCATATTGCTGCAGTGACTTGTTTTCTGAGGTATGCGGAGTGTCGATAGCCTCCCTGTTTGAAAACAACAGGCATATTGACAATATAAACGTATATATTGTTGATGACAAAATTTCGGATAAAAATAAGAGCTATATAAATAAGCTGGCTGAAAGCTACAGGCGAAGTATTGAGTTTATTCCTCTGCCGGATCCGGTTGAGTTTTTTTGTGATGAAAGATTTACACCAAAAGCTCTTGGCCACTCATTTGCAAGGCTGATATACGGAAAGGTACTGCCGGGACATATAAACAGGCTGCTGAGCCTGGATTGCGATACGATGGTACTGGGGGATCTTAACGAGCTGTGGCAGCAGGACATTACAGGCTATGCCGCAGCCGGTGTGGATGACTGCATGGGTAAGGTGGCATTGCAAAAAACACAGCATCTGCCTCCTGATGCTCCCCACTGCAATGCCGGGATGCTGCTGTTTGATCTGGCCCTTTGGAGGAAGGAGGACTGGACAAGTAAGTTTTACAGCTATATCAGGCAGCTGTTTGATCAGGGTAACTCTCTGGGTGGCTATGAGGAGGAGGTTATCAACAAGGTGCTGCTCAAGCGGATAAAAATATTGCACCCCAGATTCAACCTTATGACCCTTGAACAGGTACTAAGCTATGACTTGCTTTTGAAATTCAGGCAGCCGCTAAATTACTATTCCGAGGAAGAAATCAGGGAGGCCATCAGCCGTCCTGTCATAACCCATACAACTAATTTCTTTTATGTCAGAAGAAGAATATTTGAGGAAAACAGCGATCATCCCATGCGGAAGCAATATGAAAAATACAGGGCCTTGACCCCCTGGAGGAATGAACCTCCCATAAGACTTAATCCAACAATAAAGCAAAAATTCCAAAAGAATATCTGGCATATGATGCCCAAACGGGCTGCGGTTTTTTTGGGGGCCTTTGTACGGAATGAGATACGCCCACTGCTGAATAAAAAAAGAGATGATGAATGATATGGTGGCTGATGATTATGGATGAGATATATTACAGGGATAATGGCGAAAAGCTGCTTACAATAGCCATACCAACCTACAACGGGGCGGCAACCATTAAAAATTTACTGGAGATACTTTTGCCCCAGTATGATCCGAGGATGGAGCTCCTGATATCAGACAACTGCTCTACGGACAACACCCCGCAAATTATAGATGAATACATAAAAAGATACCCCTTTATCAGATATATAAGAAATGAGAGCAACAAGGGTGCCGACTGCAATTTCTTGCAGTGCATGAGACTGGCGACCGGCAGATTTACCCTGCTGGTGTCTGATGATGACATCATAGTTGAAAATGCGGTCGGCAAAATTCTTGATTTTCTGGGTGAAAATCCTGACCTGTCCCTGGCCTATCTGGAGGCTGTCGGCTTCAAGGATAAGTATATTGATCCGGAGCATTGTCACAGATATAAGGAATTTTCGCCTCCTATAGAAAAAAGTACAGTAAGCAATGACAAAAGGCTGTTTATGCATTATGCCCAGCGCCTATGGGGCTTTACCTCAACCTATATCTGGTCTACTAAGAGATTCAGGCAAATTGACAATCCGGAGAAATATATAGGAACATATTTTATGCAAAGCTATATACATATTTTATGCTCCAACAGGCCGGACGACAAGCTGGGGCTGATAGCAGGGCCCTGCATTGCTGTCGGTGAATATGGCATAATCGGCAATTACGATACTGCCCTGGTGGAGGGGATATATTATAAAAGAATGATCAAATTCGCGATAGATAACGGCTATGACAAAAAGCAGCTCTACAGATATTACATCTGGAAAATCTGCTATCTGGGCCGGATTGCTGTTATCAAGGAGAGGGTTGCCGGAGTCAGGAAAACAAAAATCAGCAATCTGATCAAATGCAGCTGGTACAGCCCAAAGGCATGGATTAGCCTGTATCCGGTCTTTATCCTGCCAAAATTCATATGCAGAATGATTTTTGTCAGCTACAGAAGGCTTCATAAAAGAGACTGCATAACCTATGTCAACAGACCGACATAGCGACAGCAAGAAAGCGGCAAATCCATGAAAAAGGGACAAGAGACTATACATACATTATTATCGGCTGATTAATCTCTTTGGAGACGAGCTGCAAGAGGCTAAACAGCCTGGAAAAGAAATTTATAAGGATTTGTAGGACGCTGATGATCAGTTTAGCAGGAACTGATGCAGCCTGGACTTTGATTTAGCCAGGAATAAAATTCTCAGGGTGGTTATTTTCATATGGATAAGAGGAATGAGCTACTGGTAAGCATTGTAGTGCCTGTTTATAAAATAGAGGAAAAATACCTGCGTGAATGCCTGGACAGCCTGAAAAATCAGACTCTTAAGGATATTGAAATAATCCTGGTTGATGACGGCTCCCCTGATAATTGCGGGCAAATCTGCGATGAGTATGCCCGGCTTGATAACAGATTTAAGGTGTTTCACAAGAAAAATCAGGGGGTTTCCGCCGCCCGCAATGACGGGATAAGGCATGCAAGGGGAGAATGGATTAGCTTTGTTGACGCTGATGACTGGGTTGAAGAAAGGATGTGTGAGGCTGCCTATAATAAGGCGGTGACAGAGGGCGTTGACATTGTCTTCTTTGGCGGCTATCACAATTACAGTGATGCAAGCGTCACGGAAATCAGACCCCTGCCTGGGGATATGCTCTTTGCCGGCAAAAATGATATAGAGGAGCTTAAGCTTTTACTTCTGGGGCGCAGCTACAAATCTTTGGTAAGCAAAGAGGGGAGCTTTTTTTGCAATACTGTCTGCAAGCTGATAAGAACCTGTATATTGCAGGATAATGAGCTCTTTTTTGATGAGGACTTCAATTATTTGGAGGATTGCTATTTCAATATAAGGCTTACCGAATACTACAAAAGCTTCTATTACCTGAATGAATGCCTTTACCATTATAGAATGAGGGGCACATCTGTCAGCCATCAATACAGGCCGAATGCCTTCAGGGAGGTTAAACGTTTTATTGATGCCGCAAGGCAGCTAGAAAAAGGCGGGGCCTGCAGCCGGCGTTATGATTTGGCCCTAAGCTACAGATGCTATGATTTGGTGCTGGAAAATATTTACCCATGCTATCTGCATCCGGACAATAAAGCTTCAATCCTTCAAAAAATCAGATCCTTTCAGCAGACTATGGCGCAGGCTACCTTCAGGCAGTCGATTAAAGCGGTCCGGCTGAAGGATTACAGCGGAAAAAGCAGGACAAAGGCCTTGCTGCTAAAGCTGAAGGTAGACTGGCTGATGCTGATGATTATCCTGTTCAGACACAGAAATGGCAAGGGTGACTGGAATAAAATGTATAAGGAAGGATGATTAAGTTTTGGTAACCGTCAGAAAAGCAAGTATTTGTGATCTTATGGCTGTTTCTGTTGTCCTTATGGCACTCATCAGATGCTTTCGCTTCTCAACCTACAGGCTTTTTGCCCTTGTCGGCTTAATCCTTATTCTGTCGCTTGTGGAGCTGATTATAAAAAGGAAGGGTTTGAGGCTGGTCTGGCATGATATCCTTTTAGTCTGCTTCCCCCTGCTTATGATTTTTAATCAATATGAGGGCTATCCCTTAGCCTTCAGCCTGGTTTACATTATAGGCTGGGTGGCAATGTACATACTGCGCTCCAATATTTCCAGTGCAAGATATGTTTTATATGCCTTGTTGGCCTTTTCAGTTGTTAATATGCTGGTAAACTGGATAAATATCCTGCTGCCCCAGCTTTACAAAAGGATTGTTGCCTTTTTGCTCTGGCCGGATATGCAGCAGGCAGCAATAACGATGTATGAGAAGCAGGGTTATCTGTGCGGCTTATCCGAGCACTATTCCCGAAATGCATATTTTTTTGTGGCAGGTATAATGGTGATAGCCAGCTTTCTTTTAGCGGACAGAAGGCTGAAAAAAAATATAAAAAATCTAGTCATGCTTCTTTTGGGAATTTTGGAGCTTGTAGGCCTGATGATGGTGGGCAAGAGAGGCCATCTGCTCTTTTTGCTTCTATCCCTTTTAATTGTGTATCTGTTGATTTATCCGGGTATTTTCAGAAAATTTCAGAAAGCGATGAAATTTGTGATTTTAGGGGCAATTATCCTTGCCTTAATAATTTATCTTATACCCCAGGCCGGACTGGCTATCAAAAGAATGATTGAGCAAAGCAGGCTTGGTGACATTTCCACAGGCAGATTTGAATTATATGAAAAGGCATGGAAAATGTTTTTGGCAAGGCCAGTGCTTGGGCATGGCTACGGAGCCTTTTCAGCCCTGACAACGGATGCGCTGGGGCAGCACTTTGCCGGAGTCCATAATGACTATCTCCAATGGCTGTGTGAAGAAGGTATTGTTGGTTTTGCCATATATTTTATAGCCTCCATCGGCATATATATATTAAGCATAAAGGAACTGAAGGTGCTGGTTACTTATGAAACAGAAAAGGGAAGAGCCGAGCAGCTGCTGATAATCTGGTCGGTGTTTTTCCAGACCTTTATGCTTCTGTATTCATTGACCGGGCTGCCTCATTATGACTATGAAATAAATACCGTTTACTTCTTAGCCTGTGCGGTTCCTGTCGGTCTGCTGGCTGTTGAAAAATGCAGGGTCAGGATCAAACAGCTTAGAATACTTTTTGGTTGAGTATAAAAAAGAAGGGACAGTATGAAGAGGATTGCCATAATAACCTTGTATGACAATATAAATATCGGCAATAAGCTGCAAAATTACGCGGTTCAGACCATACTTGAAAAAATGGGCTTTGCCTGCACAACCATCAGATATAAGGAAACCATCAAGGAAATATCATGGAAAGGCCATCTGCTGGCTCTGCTGGCTTTCCCCGGAAGGAAGGCCCGTATAAAGCGCATGATAATAAAACGCAGGAAGGCCTTTAAAGGCTTTTCGGACAGCTGGCTGAAAACCGGAAAGGCTATACATTTTAAGGATGCGGCTGCAAAGCTTGCCGGTAAATATGATTATTATCTTACCGGAAGCGATCAGGTTTGGCATAACTGGACGGATACAAAAGAGGAACTGGAGTATTTCCTGCTGGAATTTGCTCCCCGCCACAAGAGGATATGTCTTGCCCCCAGCTTTGGCTTTGACCAGATACCGGATAAATACATGCAGCTTTACAAAAAAGGCCTGATGGGCTTTGAATATCTTTCCTGCAGGGAAAAAAGCGGCTGCAGGATGATAGAGGAGCTCACCGGCCGCTCGTCCCAGCTTCTACCGGACCCCACCATGGCTCTTGAGCGAAAGGACTGGGATTTGATAGCAGAAAAGCCTGCTTATGATCTTCCCGAAAAATACCTTTTAGTTTATATACTGGGCGACATAAGGCCGGAGGATGAAGAGCAAATTGGCCGAATTGCCGCTGAAAGAGGGCTGGAGATAGTAAATATCTTTTCACTTGATTGTGAGAAATATTTTTATACCAATCCGGCTGAGTTTATCTATTTAGTAAGGAATGCGGACTATGTCTGCACCAATTCCTTTCACGGCTGTGTATTTTCGATTATATACAATATCAGCTTCAGGCTTTTTTTCAGGACCGACCCGGAAGGGTCAAGGATGCATTCCAGAATCAGCACCCTCCTGGATAAGTTTGACCTGACCGGATGCATGACAACAGATGCGGAATTAGGAGAGCTGGATTTTACAAAAGCTAATGAAATAATAAAAGAGGAACGTAAGAAGCTGACAGATTATCTGCAAAGGGCTTTGGGGTTAAGTCCGGCTTCGTTGCAGGATTAGCATTTGAGTTTGATTAATTATTCAATTTAAGGAGTTAAGACTGTGAGGAAGGTAAATCAGCTGAAAGCAGGTGCGCTTCTTTCCTATGTATCAATGGGACTGGGCTACCTGATTTCCATAATATATACTCCTCTAATGCTGCGGCTACTGGGGCAAAACGAATACGGGCTCTACAATATGGTAGCCTCGGTGGTAAGCTATCTCGGCTTGTTCAATTTCGGATTTGGCAGCGCATATATTCGATACTATTCCCGGTATAAGGTGAATAATGACGAACTAAGCATTGCCAGGCTTAACGGTATGTTCTTGCTGATATTTTCTTTATTAGGCCTTTTAGCCGGCCTGGCAGGGGCATATCTTGTGATAAGGGTCAAGGATGTATTTGGTGAGAAGATATCGCCGGAGGATTTGCATACGGCAAAGCTGCTTATGGCGATAATGGTCCTAAATATAGTGATTAGCCTGGTTACCACTGTTTTTAATGCCTATGTTACAGCTAATGAAGAATACATTTTCCAAAAGCTGCTGCAGATGGCGAAAAGCCTGCTGGGCCCCTTTGTAATGCTGCCGGCATTGCTGATGGGCTTCAGATCAATTGGCATGGCGGTAGTAACCACTGGGCTTTCTGTATTAGCTGAAATGATAAATTTAATTTATTGCTGCAAAAAAAAGCATATCAGCCTTTCCTTCAGAAGGTTTGATTTAAGGCTGATGAGGGAAATGACCGTATTTTCGTCATATGTTTTTCTTAATATGATTATTGATCAGATAAACTGGAATGTGGGCAAGTTCATTCTGGGCAGGTATAAGGGGACGGTTGCTGTAGCCATATATGGACTGGCGGCGCAGCTGAACAGCTATTATATCTCCCTGTCTACCGCTATTTCCAATGTTTTCATACCAAGGGTCAACAGAATGGTTGCCCGGTCGGTGCCAGACTACAAGATGACCATAATCTTTGCCGAAATCGGGCGCCTGCAGTTTTTAGTGCTGTCTTTGATCTGCTCGGGCCTGATTTTCTTTGGAAAACCCTTTATAACAATGTGGGCGGGGGCCGATTACAGCGAGGCTTACCCGGTAGCCCTGCTTTTAATCATACCTGTTACGGTGCCGCTGATTCAGAATCTGGGCATAGAGATTCAAAAGGCCAAAAATATGCACAGGTTCAGATCCCTTGTTTATTTTTTGATAGCTTTATTTAACCTGGGGCTTAGCATAGCAATTACCGGCAGGTATGGCTGCATAGGTACTGCAGCCTCAACAGCCGCTGCTCTGATTATCGGTAACGGATTAATCATGAATATTTATTACCACAGGCGGCTTGGGCTGGATATGAGATATTTCTGGTGGCAGATAGCAAAATTTTTGCCATCTATGATAGCTCCTTTGCTAACCGGAATTTTGCTGAATATTTTTATAGATTTGTATCAGCCTTTAACCTTTGTTATCTGCGGGCTGATGTATGTTATCGTCTTCTGTGCCTCAGTGTGGATAAAGGGGCTCAACAGCTTTGAGAAAAGTATGATTAGCAAAAGCCTTGCCGGTATTTTTGCACGGCTTAAGCTTCGTAAGGGCTATGTATAAAAATTTAGAAAGAAAATTTGAGACTAATAGGAGCGATGCTATGATAGAGTTGGTGGAAAAGGAATTTTGCACAGGCTGTCACGCCTGCTTTAGCGCATGTCTCAAAAATTGCATCAGCATGACTGAGGATGCGGATGGCTTCTGCTATCCTGAGGTAAATAAATCAGCCTGTGCCGGCTGCGGCAGATGCCTGCAGGCCTGTCCGCTACTTAAGGCAAACAGGACGCTTGACGGGCAAAAGGCCTATGCGGCCGCAAACAAAGATGATGCCGCCAGGCTTTCCGGATCATCAGGCGGTATATTTGCTATACTGGCAGAGAATATTCTTGATAAGGGCGGTGTTGTATTTGGAGCTGCCTTTGATGAGGATTTATCGGTAAAGCATGTTTTTATTAGCGATAAGAAGGATATTTTCAGGCTTAATGGTTCAAAATATGTCCAAAGCGGGATAGGAGAGGCCTATAGAAATGCTAGAGATTTTCTGAACGAAGGGAAAATGGTTCTCTTTAGCGGAACTCCATGCCAGATCAGCGGCCTGAAGGCCTATTTGGATAAAGAATATGAGAATCTCTTTTGTGTGGATTTGGTATGTCATGGAGTACCGTCCCCCAAGGTCTGGCGCAAGTACGTAGGCTACAGGGAGGAAAAGGCTGGCGCACCCGTAACGGAAATTTCCTTCAGGAATAAGTCCGGCGGCTGGAAGAAGTATTTAGTCTGCTTCAAATTTAAAAATAGCGAAGAATACCGGTCAATTTATGATAAGGATTTATTCATGCAGGCTTATTTAAACAACATTTGCCTGAGGCCCTCCTGCTATAATTGCTGCTTTAAAAGTCTGGACAGGGACAGTGATATTACTCTGGCGGATTTTTGGGGGATAGAGGAGCTGCTGCCCGTGATGGATGATGACAAGGGAACCTCGCTTGTTCTTATAAACAGCAAAGCCGGCAAGGGTATGCTTGAGGAAATAAAAGACCTGATATTATATGAGGAAGTGGATATAAGCAAAGCCATATCATACAATTCGGCAGCAATTGAATCAGTAAAGCGGCATAAAAAAAGGAAGAGCTTCTTTAAGCAGCTGGATAAAAGGCCATTTGATAAGCTTGTTGAAAAGTATTGCGGTATGGCATTTGATAAAAGGGTCAAAAAACGCCTGAAGCTGATGCTTAATTATGCAAAGGAATAAATTGATCAAAATAATAAGCATGACGGAATGACGTCTAAAAGGAAAAAAGTTTTGTGTGGAGCTATGTAAAAAACCATGTAAAAAAGCTGGAAAAATGCGCTTGACACGCCAGGCAACATGTAATATAATAGTTAAGCGTGACATGAGAAATACTTAAATCCAAAGCCCCGGTAAGAAGTATTTGCGTTCATGTTCGATTGGAATTGAATAAGGAAGTGTATTTTGCAGGTGGGATGACTTGTTCCACTTTGTATTTGTATGCTGTCATTATATTTGTGATTTACATTTTCATAAGGAGGAAAACCGATGAAAACCTATATGCCCAGTGCGGCAACGATAGAGAGAAAATGGTACGTAGTTGATGCTACAGGACATACATTAGGCCGTCTCACATCAGAGATCGCTGCTATATTAAGAGGTAAGAGAAAGCCTACTTTTACACCTTTCCTTGATACCGGAGACTATGTGATTGTTGTTAATGCCAGCAAGATAAAGGTTACCGGCAACAAGCTCAAGGATAAGATTTATTATAATCACTCCAAGTATCCGGGCGGTATGAGAGAGACCACTCTGGCCGAGATGATGGCCAAGAAGCCCGAAGAGGTTATCAGGCTTGCTGTTAAGGGAATGCTTCCGAAGGGACCTTTGGGAAGAGCCATGATTAAGAAACTGCATGTTTATGCAGGTCCGGAGCATCCGCATGCAGCTCAGAAGCCGGAAAATTTGGAGATTAAATTTTAGTCGAGGGTAGAGAGGAGGAGATTAGCTTGGCTACAGTAAGATATTATGGAACCGGAAGAAGAAAAAGCAGTGTGGCAAGAGTTTATTTATTACCGGGAACTGGTAAAATTACCATAAATAAAAGAGATATGGACAATTACTTCGGTTTGGATACCCTGAAGCTGATAGTGCGTCAGCCCCTGGTACTCACCGATACACAGGATAAATTTGACGTTGTTGTAAATGTAAGAGGTGGCGGCTTCACAGGCCAGGCAGGTGCTATAAGACATGGCATTTCCAGAGCTTTGTTGAAGGCTGACAGCGATTACAGACCGGCGCTTAAGAAGGCAGGCTTCTTAACAAGAGATCCCAGAATGAAGGAAAGAAAGAAGTACGGCTTGAAGGCAGCCCGTCGTGCACCTCAGTTCTCAAAGAGATAGTATTATCGCAAAAAAGTATCAATACCCCCGGAGACCATATGGTTCCGGGGTTTTTTGGCCCCAAATTATCACTGAGTATCAATACCCCGGAGCTAATATGGCCTCCGGGGTTTTTGGAATTATAAGTGAATTAGGCTCCCTGTTTTTAACAGCTTTGTTGGCATGCAGGGATATGTGTGATATACTGAGTTAAGAAAGTGTTCAAAACAGGATTCTGTATGACCCAAGCCTTGTGGCAAGATTTGAAACGGAAAAGAGTAGCAAGGGTCTTGCGGAGCGAGCCTGCCGGTTTTTGACGGATAAAGGATGGATTACAGAAAGGACTTAATATGCAATACAACAGGATACATAAAGGAAAATTTATCAGCCGCCCCAATCGTTTTATAGCGTATGTGGAGCTTGATAAGCGTATAGAGGTCTGCCATGTGAAAAATACAGGGAGATTGAAGGAGCTTTTAACTCCTGGAGCTGTTGTATATGTAGAGGACAGCGAAAATCCCGGCAGGAAGACAAAATATGATCTTATAGCGGTGGAAAAGGGAAGCATGCTGGTAAACATGGATTCCCAAGCGCCTAACCGGGCGGTGAGAAAATGGCTTGAGGCCGGAGGCCTGTATCCAAAGCCCAGGCGAATTTGTCCGGAATATAAATATGGAGATTCCAAAATTGATTTTTATATCGAGGATGAAAGCAGGCGGGCCCTGCTTGAGGTTAAAGGGGTAACTCTGGAAAGGGAAGGTGTTGCAGCCTTTCCAGATGCTCCCACAGAACGTGGCATCAAGCATATAAGACACCTGATTCAGGCTTTGAAGGATGGCTATGAGGCTTATGTGATATTTGTAATCCAATTTAAACCGGTCAGCTGCTTTGTCCCGAATGACCTTACTCATCCGGCTTTCGGGCAGGCGCTGAGAGAAGCTTCCTGCGCAGGTGTCAATATCCTGGCATATGACTGCAGGGTTGAGCCGGACAGAATGGAGCTGGATAAGAGGGTGGAGGTTAAGCTCTAGCTTTAGATCCATCCTCCGTCCAGGCCGATAATCTGCCCTGTTAGATAGTCGGCCGTATTGGCCAGCTGCCAGGCAAGAAGCGCCACCTCCTCGACCCGTCCGAGGCGATCTGCAGGGATTTCCTCAATAAGCCTGATGCGATCTTCCTCTGAAAGGAAATGATTCATTTCTGTATCGATTGCGCCGCAGGCGATTGCATTTACCTGAATATTGCTCGGGGCAAGCTCCTTGGCCAGCGCTTTGGTGAATGTGTTTATCCCTCCCTTGGATGCGCTGTATGCTACCTCACAGGCTGCTCCCACATTCCCCCATATGGATGAGATGTTTATAATTTTGCCGCTTTTTTTTCTGAGCATCATGGGAATGGCAAAAAAGCAGCAGTTAAATACGGAAGTCAGATTGGTGTTTATGACCCGATTCCAGTCATCAGGTGTCATATCGGTCAAAAGCCCGATGTAGGATATGCCAGCATTGTTAATCAGTATATCAAGGCCTCCGAATTGCTTTTCTATCATATCAAACAGCTTTTCAACGGTGCCATAATCCCCCATGTCGCCAACAAAGGCAAGGCAGGACGTATGGCAGGCTTCAATCTCGGACTTAGTCCTAAGAAGCTCGTCTTCGCTTCGGGAGCAGCTAATAACTACATTATAGCCCATTTGGGCAAATTTAAGGGCTATAGCCCTTCCGATACCGCGGGATGAACCTGTTACTAAAACTGTTTTCTTCATCTGATACCTCCGTAATTTAGGCTGGATATTCCTGAATTGTTTTACTTTTTAGCCTTTTAACAATGAATTTTTTTATCTCGTTTAATCCTGAAGATCCGGCTGCTGTGAATCGTATTTGCTTCATTTTTCTTCTGTCTTTATTTTGTTCTGTTTCTTTAGTTTTTTACTTTATGGCTTCTGATCTGCCACCCTGATTTTACCGGACTTTTGAATAAAGTATAACACAGCCTGCTAGTCATATAAAGCCATATAAAATTATATATGGTTATTTATATAGTTAATATGGAAGCCGCATTATAACAGGCGGGCATATGGCATTATATATAATAGAGTTCTTCTTATTGAGCCATTATTGGCACACGGAAGATATGGGCTTGGTGCTGTGGCGGCTAAATTTCATTCATATATTATAATTAAAAATGAAAATTATGGTTCAAAACGGTCTTGTAATAAGGTATAATTTGTATTAGAATATATCATTGTGTCGCTTATATGTTATTAAATTAGCTGTTATTGAATAATCCGCATATAAGCTACGTACTATAAAACTAAATCGACTGATTGTTATTATGAGTCATAAGAAAAGTCAACACGATTAATGAAGGGGTTGTATGGCTGGAAGAAAAATTCGGAGTAAGAAGATCCTGATAATAAGAAAATATTTTATAATTTTCATTGGCGCACTTCTGATGGCCCTGTCGGTAAATCTGGTATATGAACCGATGCAGCTGGTTACAGGCGGAGTGGCAGGTCTGGCTATTGCGGTAAAGGACTGGACGGCAGGAGTGGTGGACGGTGGAATACCGGTATGGTTGTTTACCATTTTCTGCAATATTCCACTTTTTATTATTGCGCTTAAAATCAGGGGAGTAAAATTCCTTATATCTACGCTGTTTGGTACATCGGTTTATATTATATCCATGATGTTAATTCCGATAGTTGATTTTGGAATGGATGATTATCTTCTGGCTTCGATTATTGGTGCTGCCTTGGGAGGAGCAGGAATTGGACTGGTTTTTTCGGTTCAGGCTTCAACCGGAGGCACCGATCTGGTGGCGTATATACTGCAGCATAAAAACAGGCATATGTCCGTACCCCAGCTCCTTATATTTGTTGACGGCGCAATTATAATCATAGGTGCCCTGACCTTCGGGCTGGGCAATGCATTATATGCGCTTATAGCCGTATTTTTATCCAGCAAGGTGTCGGACAGTATCCTGGAAGGTCTGAAATTTGCAAAAATGGCATATATTATATCAGATCGACACCAGGAGATAGCGGAAGCCATACTCAAGCAGCTGGACAGGGGAGTGACAGGTATAAATGCTACGGGAATGTACTCCAACAAGGAGAAAAAAATGCTGTTTTGTGTGGTTTCCAGGAAGGAAATAGTAAAAATAATTGAGATTTCACAGAAAATAGATTCAAAAGCCTTCGTAATCATCAGTGATGTAAGGGAGGTTATGGGCGAGGGTTTTATTGAATTTGGACATCAATTTAATGATAAATAAATACTCACTATATAAATCTACAGTCCTAAATGAATAGTTATACAAATTATACAAAAGGGCAAAAACGATTTTGGTTAAATGGGATATGGTGTAAAAAAGCGAAATAGTGTATCATAGTAGTAGTATTTGTACAAGCGAAATCAATACGTAATTAATAACGTAAAATTGTAGGAGGATATAAGATGGCAAGTTTATCATTAAGAAATATTACAAAACAGTACCCCGGGGGAGTAGTTGCTGTTAAGAACTTCACACTGGATATTGCCGACAAGGAGTTCATTATCTTTGTTGGTCCGTCCGGCTGCGGTAAGTCCACAACTCTTCGTATGATTGCTGGACTAGAGGAAATCACTGAGGGTGAACTGTATATCGGTGATAAATTGGTTAACGATGTTGAGCCCAAGGACAGAGATATCGCGATGGTATTCCAGAACTATGCGCTGTATCCTCATATGTCCGTATATGACAACATGGCATTTGGTCTGAAGCTCAGAAAGGTTCCGAAGGAGCAGATCAACAAGCTGGTACATGAAGCAGCCAAGATTCTTGGTATTGAGCATTTGCTGGATCGTAAGCCGAAGGCTCTTTCCGGTGGTCAGAGACAGCGTGTTGCCATGGGTCGTGCAATCGTTCGTAATCCTAAGGTATTCCTTATGGATGAGCCGTTGTCCAACCTTGATGCCAAGCTGAGAGTACAGATGCGTATAGAGATTTCAAAGCTTCATCAGAAGCTGCAGACAACCTTTATCTATGTAACACATGACCAGACAGAGGCTATGACACTTGGTACCAGAATCGTTGTTATGAAGGATGGTATTATTCAGCAGGTTGATACACCTCAGAATCTGTACGACAAGCCTTGCAACCTGTTCGTAGCAGGATTCATGGGATCACCTCAGATGAACTTTATAGATGCAGAGGTTACAAAGAAGGGTTCAGATGTATATGTTAACTTCTCAGGCTTCTCATTAAAGCTTCCTGAGAATAAGGCTAAGAAGGTGCTTGAAGGCGGATATGAAGGCAAGATGGTTAAGATTGGTATCCGTCCTGAGGATATACATGATGAAGAGATGTTCATCAGCAACTATCCTGAAAGCGTAATCGAAGCTACCGTAAGAGTATACGAGCTGTTGGGTGCAGAAGTATTCCTCTATTTCACAGTAGATGAGAATCTTGAAATTACTGCACGTGTAAATCCTCGTACAACAGCCAGACCTGATGATACATTGAAGATTGCCTTCGATATGAATAAGCTTCATATCTTCGACAGAGATACAGAGAAGGTAATAACCAACTAATTATTAACGTCGAAATTGAATTGAATAATATAGAAATTCTCAGGGAACACATATGTGTTCCCTTTTTTTAGCGGTTGACAGCAAAAGCAATCTACTGATTGCTTTCGGCAGGCAATCCGATTGGCTTTTTGTCACGAATTGGGTAACGTAATTTTTTTCGGGCATAAAAGGGTTCTATATCAAAGAGCGGCTCAATAATCCTGATTTTGCTTGGATATGCGTTAGTATGCTTGGGGATCATAATATAAACATTTTTAGCAGGGGCAAAGCCGACTCATAGTGTTTGTGATATAGTTTTGTCACTGAACAATTATAAAATATGTCGGAATTAATGTATTCTGCTAAATTTTTATGCAACTTTTATAAAAATTAGTTTACTAATTAATAGAAGAGTGATAAAATTACTATCATATACATGTATTATAGACAAAAGTGAATTTATAATATTTAAGGGAGTTGAAAATATGATATCCAATCAGATTCTTCAAAACACTATTGACGGACTGAAAGCAATTACCCGTATCGATCTCTGCGTTATGGATACGGAGGGCAAGGTGCTGGCTTCAACCCTGGAAAATGCCGAGCAGTATGAGAGTGCAGTGCTGGCATTTGTTGATTCGCCGGCAGACAGTCAGGCAATTCAGGGCTACCAGTTTTTTAAAGTATTTGATGAACACCAGTTGGAATATGTCATACTGGTAAAGGGTGACAGTGAAGATGTATTCATGATTGGCAAGATAGCCTCCTTCCAGATTCAAAATCTTTTGGTGGCATATAAGGAAAGATACGACAAGGATAATTTCATAAAGAACCTTCTTCTGGACAATCTGCTTCTGGTTGATATTTATAACCGCGCCAAGAAGCTTCATATTGATACGGAGGCAAGGCGGGTTGTATATATAATTGAAACCAAGAATGAGAAGGATGCCAACGCGCTGGAGACGGTTCGCAGCCTGTTTGCAGGAAAGACAAAGGATTTCATTACAGCTGTCGATGAGAAGAATATTATTGTTGTCAAGGAGCTCAAGCAGAATGAGTCATACGAGGATGCAAATAAAATCGCCAAGGTTATGCTCGATATGCTCAATACCGAGGCTATGAGCAAGGTGCATATAGCCTATGGTACCATTGTCAATGAGATAAAGGATGTGTCCAGATCCTATAAGGAAGCCAAGATGGCTCTGGATGTCGGCAAGATCTTTTACAGCAACAGGAACATAGTCGCATATAACAATCTGGGTATCGGCCGACTGATATATCAGCTTCCGATGCCTTTGTGCAAGATGTTTATCAGAGAAATATTTGAAGGCAAATCTCCGGATGATTTTGATGAGGAAACTCTAACCACTATTAATAAATTCTTTGAAAACAGCCTGAATGTATCCGAGACATCAAGACAGCTGTATATTCACCGCAATACACTGGTGTACAGGCTGGATAAGCTGCAGAAGAGTACTAATCTGGACTTAAGGGTTTTCGAGGATGCGATAACATTTAAGATAGCATTAATGGTTGTTAAATATATGAAGTATATGGAGCAGCTGGATTATTAATATTTAGCACTTGTTTAACATAAATTAAATTAAACAATATTTTTTGACAGCTGTGTTAAGTGAGCTGAAAACATGTGGTATGGGGGTTATGTATGAGAAAAAATTTTATGACAGGGTTATTAACCGGTATATGCAGTGCCTTGCTGGTATTTACCCTGATTTGTACAGTTCCCGTAATATTGTACATGAACAGTAAAGCCGAATTTACGCAGGATGCTTCCCCTGATAATACAGAAGGAATTGATGTATCCAAGGAAGAGATTGCCTATGATACGGTAATCAGAAAACTGATGAGTCTGGAAAAGCTGGTGGATGATTATTATCTTAATGAAATTGATGACATATCCTTTGCAGACGGAATCTATAAGGGCTTTATAGCCAGCCTTGGAGATCCCTATTCTACTTATTATACAGCAGATGAATATAAAGCCTTGCTGGAAAGCTCATCCGGAGTTTATTACGGAATAGGAGCAAGTGTCAACCAGGATGTCAAAACCGGTATAATTACTATTGTAAAGCCCTTTAAGGACGGCCCGGCATATAAAGCAGGGCTGCTGCCGGGAGATATAATAGCAAGGGTTGATGGTGAGGAGGTCACAGGCCTGGATTTGTTCGAGGTTGTAAGCCGTATCAAAGGCCCTGAGGGAACCAGCGTTAAGATATCTGTTATCCGTGACGGGGAGACGCTTGAAGTTAAAATTACACGCGGAAAGGTAGAGAATCCGACTATTGAATACCAGATGCTGGACAATAAAATCGGATATATCATTATATCAGAATTTGATGATGTAACCGTCGGCCAGTTCAAAAAGGCCGTTGATGAACTTGAAGCACAAGGAATGAAGAGTCTGATTGTTGATGTTAGAAATAATCCGGGCGGACTTCTGGATTCGGTTGTTAATGTACTGGATCGCCTCCTGCCTCCGGGACTGGTTGTATATACCCAGGATAAATACAATAAGCGTGAGACTGAGTTGGCAAGGGATTATAAAAAGATTAATGTGCCAATGGCTGTTTTGATTAATGGCAACAGTGCCAGTGCATCGGAGATATTTGCAGGAACCTTGCAGGATTATGAGGTAGCCACAATTATAGGTACCACCAGCTTCGGCAAGGGTATTGTTCAAAAGGTAATACCTCTTTCAGACGGTACCGCAGTCAAGCTGACCGTATCCAAGTATTATACTCCCAAGGGCCGCAATATCCATGGAACCGGTATAAAGCCGGATATTGAGGTGGAGCTTGACAAGGAGTGGCAGAACCAGCTGAATGTTCCTATTGAGAAGGATAATCAGCTGCAGGAGGCAATAAAGCTCTTAACTCAAAAGACAGGCAAGACAAATAAATCAAGCAAGAAAAAATAAAATATAACAGGCATGACTGAATAACTGCCGGATTAATAAAAGCTTCCCTTTGTAAATGAGGGAAGCTTCTTTTGATTACTGCTTGTATTGCAGGAAATTAATAAAATTAGAGTTTAATAATTATATGGCGGTCATCGGCAAAGATGCTTTGGCACAATAAATAATGGATTATCAATTATCTGGAAATAATATAGGGTATTATTGTGCAAAATAACAATAAAGAACGTAATAAGTCGCAATATGTATATATATTTAAGAAGAAATTTTTAAACTGCTATAATATAAATCGCAATTTATCCGATAAATATTGTAGAGTAAGCGGTAATATGTTACGGATAGGTGGTGAATATGATGAGAATAGATGCATTCAACAAGATTAGTGAAGTCTATAAGGCCCAAGGTGTCAAGAGCACCGGTAAAGTAAAAAGAAGCGCTTCCCAGGATACATTTGAAATATCCCAGACGGGCAAGGACTACAATGTGGCCAGACAGATAGTGGCTGCTACTCCCGATATCAGGGAAGCCAAGGTAAATGATATTAAGAAACGCATGGAAGCCGGAAGCTATAATGTAAGGCTGGAGGAGCTGGCAGAAAAGATCCTGAATATGAATGAGCAGCAGTAAACCTATATCAATATTGGAGCGGTTAAAGGTGCTTTGCCTTTAGCGCTCCTGACAAGAAGGTTGGATGTAATTTGGCAAGCTTAATTGATGAATTAAAAAGCATACTTAACGAAGAACTAGCAATATATAAAGAGCTGATACCGATATCTGAAGCCAAGACCAGGATCATAGTAGAGAATAACCTGGAGGCACTTCAGGAAATAACCGGCAGGGAGCAGGCTGCAATTGACAGGATTATGTCTCTGGAGCGCAAAAGAGAAGCTGTTATGAACGATATTAGAACGGTCATAAACAGAAGGACAGGAGAATTCAATCTTCGCACCCTTATTGCTCTTTTGGGAAAGCAGCCGGACCAGCAGCAGGCGCTTTCCAAATTGCGTGACGAGCTTAATGATGCCGTGGGTAGGCTGGTAAACGTAAATGATCGCAATAAAGCTTTAATAGAGCAATCACTTGAGATGATAGAATTTAATATGAATTTTATCCAGAGCACAAGAATAGTGGCAGATAATACTTATACAAAGCGTGCTTCAAAATATGAGACACATATTCCCGGGACAAGCATGTTTGATGCTAAGCAGTAATTATGGCTGCTAGAGTAATAAGGTAGGTGATAGTATGGCTTCGTTTGGTAGTTTGTATATAGGTGTATCCGGTTTGAATGTAAGTCAGGCTTCATTGAATGTAACCGCACATAACCTGGCCAATGTTGATACCAAGGGTTTTGTGCGGCAGCAGGTGGTTCAGACGGATTTTAGATATATAAAATTGGGAGAATCCCACCTATCCTCCTTCATGAAGGGACTGGGAGCGGATTTTGCCGAAATCAAGCAGGTAAGGGATTTCTTCCTTGATCAGGCCTATCGCCAGGAAATTGGAAGACAGGCCTTTTATGAAGCCCAGTATGAAGCCCTTTATGAAATAGAGGGTCTGTTTGGGGAGCTGGAGGGAGAAAGCTTCCAGGAAACCATGAACAATTTCTGGGTTGCACTGCAGGAGCTGGCAAAGGAGCCTGACAATATAGTAGCCAGGTCATCCTTGGTTGAGACTGCTGTAAACTTTGTTGAACGCGCAGAAAACATATCCAAACAGCTTAAGGATTATCAGATAAATCTTAATACAAAAATCAGGGATCAGGTTGATCGTATCAACAAGATTGGCGACGAGCTGAGAGAGCTCAACCTGAAGATCAGGCAATATGAAAGTGCCGGTGAGAAGGCCAATGACCTTCGGGATCAGCGCAACAATCTGCTGGATGAGCTCAGCCAGATGGTAAGCATTACATATAAGGAAAGCAGTAATTCCATGGTTTATGTCAGCATAGAAGGAGTAACCTTCGTTGATGAGGACAATGTTTACCGCATGGGAACAGTGAAGGTTAACGAAAGTACCGAAATGCTGAAGCCGGTCTGGCTAAGCCATGGAAATGTGGATGTCTTTAATCTGGATAAGGCTGTGGCATCGGATAAGAATACCGATATTGGTTCACTAAAAGGGCTTCTGGTAGCCAGAGGCTACAAGCAGGCCAATTATACCGATATACCTGTAAGAGAGAATTTTAATTCCGATAGTCTGTATGAAAAGGCCGTCCTTGAATATAACAATACGATTGGCGCCTCTGTTATTATGAATATTCAGGCGCAATTTGATCAATTAATTCATGGCATTACCACGACAATTAATGATATACTTTGCCCCAATAAGGAAGTAACACTGGCAGACGGAACCAGAATAAAGATTCTTGATGAGGAGAGGGCTCCGGTGGGAGCAGATGCCGGCAGGACGATGGGAGAGGCCCTGTTTAACAGAAAATCCACTCCTCGTTACAGTGAGCCGGAGGAGCTTGTTATTTTGAAAGAGGATGGCACTACCGAGACCATTATTGCCAGAATATATAATGAAGAAAATCCGGAAGACAACTACTCCCTCTTTACTCTTGGAGAGATCACGGTTAATCCGAATATTCTTCATAACTATGCCTTGATTCCCCTGTCAAGCAATATGGGAACCGGTGATTTTGATATTGAAACTGCCAAAAAGCTTTTGGAGGCGTGGCAGAACCCCTTTGCCACCTTATCACCCAATTACCTTACAAAGAATAACTTCAGCGACTATTATAATTCCTTTATTTCAGAGCTGGCAAACCTGGGTGAGCAATACCGCACCATCAGCAGCAATCAGGCATCGATGGTAGAAAGCATAGATAACAAGAGGATGGAGATAACAGCCGTTTCCTCTGATGAGGAATTAACCAACCTGATTAAATACCAGCATGCCTATAATGCATCGGCCAGGTACATAAATGTGATCAGTGAAATGCTGAAGGATATAATAGAAAAGCTATAGACAAAAGCGCTATGTAAATAATTCCATACTAAAAAAGCCGTTATTGGCGGAAATGGGGATTGAATATGAGATCAACATTCTTCGGACTAAATATAGGAAAGTCGGGACTATATGCATATCAGGCAGCTCTGAACACTACTGCCCATAATATAGCCAACACCGAGACACCGGGTTTTAGCAGGCAGGTTATGACCCAGACTGCATCCAAGGCCCTGAGGGTCAACAGCAGCTACGGTATGGCAGGTACAGGCGTAAGTGTAACCGGTGTTATACAGATGCGGGAGCAATATTATGATATGAAATTCTGGAAGAACAATACGATCTTTGGTGAATACAATACCAAATCCCATTACATGACCGAAATTGAGAATTATTTTAATGATGTAAGCGTTGACGGTTTCACTACGACCTTCAGTTCGATGTATAAAAGCCTGCAGGAGCTTGCAAAAAATCCTTCAAGCAATACGACCCGTACACAATTTATCAATTATGCCGAAAGCCTGACTGAGTATTTTAATTCGGTAGCTACAAATCTTAAGCACCTGCAGGAGGAATGCAATTTCGAAATCCGCAATCAGGTGGATCAGATCAATTCAATTGCCAAGCAGATTTCCTCACTGACCAAGCAGATTATTACTCTTGAGGTTAACGGAGGTATTGCTAATGATCTGAGAGACCAGAGAGCTCTGCTGATAGATGAGCTGTCGCAGATAGCCAATGTATCCGTTACCGAGAAGACGGTAGGAGACAGCGGAGTCGGTGTAACCAGCTATGTGGTAAAGATAGACGGAGCCACCCTGGTGGATGGTATACTTTACAACACCCTCAAGGTGGTGCCCCGCGAACACAAGGTAAATCAGAATGATGCTGATGGCTTGTACGATATCTATTGGGACAACGGTCAGAGATTTGCCTCCGACAGTCCTACCTTGGGTGGAAGCCTTCAGGCTCTGTTTGAGATTCGTGACGGTAATAACCAGTTTAATCTGCAGGGCAAGGTAAATGCTATAGCCGGAGAAAACTTTATTACAATGTCAGATACCAATATCAATAATGTTGCAGATCTGAATATACCCGAGACAGGCATCGTCAAGGTAGGCAACAGGGAATATGAATATATAGGCTTTTCGGTTACTGTAGACGAGGAAAGCGGTAAATTTGTATATACCTTTGAATTAAAGGATTATGTGATAGCAGATGCCGAAAACGAAAGCTCGGAAATAGGCAGAAGCATAGATTACAAGGGTATACCCTACTATATGGATCAGATGAACAAGTTCATCAGAACCTTTGCGATGGCCTTTAATAATGTACACAGAAGCGGTGTTGACATGAACGGAAATCCGGGTATGGATATATTCAGTGCGGTCAACAAGGTAAACGGAAGATACTATACCTTTGGTCCCCTGCGAGGCTCCGAGGATGAAGAATATTATGATTATAACAGCTTTAACTCACAGACAGGCAGCTATTATGAGGAGGTACCGGAGGATCAGCCCCTTTACGGCTCATACTACTTTATGGTGGCAGGAAACTTCACGGTAAATAAGGAATTCTTTAATAACCCCGGACTTCTTGCCACAGCTACTAATGTAGTTGATGGTGTTGAAAATAACGATATAGTTATGAAGCTGCTGGAGTTAAAGGAAAACAGACTGATGTTCGAGCAGGGAGCTCCTGATGAGTTCTTTAACACCCTGGTGGCTGAGATTGGTATAGACGCCAAATCGGCAACCACCTTTTCGGACAGCCAGAGCAATATATTGCAGGCGATTACCAACCAGAGACTTTCCGTATCGGGCGTGGATATAGATGAAGAGGCAATGAATTTGGTGAGATTCCAGAATGCTTATAATCTGTCGGCCAAGGTAATAAGCGTAATGGATGAGGTATACGACAGACTTATAAATTACATGGGTGTATGAAGACCGGTATGATAAATCAAGTTGGCCAAATGGAGGGTTATTATGAGAATCACGAATAAAATGATGACCAATAACATGATGAGCAATATCAATAAGAATAAACTGAGCTTGTCCAAGCTGGAGGAGCAATATTCCACCGGCAAGAAGATACAGAGGCCTTCGGATGATCCTATTGTAACAGTAAGGGCATTGAAGCTCAGGACAAACCTGACTGAGCTTAAGCAATACTATGAAAAAAACATACCGGATGCCATGTCATGGATGAATGTGACGGAAAGCGCCCTTCGTACTGTTAATGAAATATTAAAGCAGGTCAATAGCTATTGCGTGCAGGGCAGCAACGATACACTTACCGCTAAGGACAGAGCCGCCATAGTATCCAATCTGGAGCAGATGAAGCAGCAAATTTATCAGGAGGGTAATGCCAATTTTGCAGGGAGATATGTCTTCTCAGGCTTTAAAACCGATACTCCTTTGCTGTTTACATATGATGAGCCGGATTTGTCCTATACCATCACGGAAAGAATAGAGACCGGCAAGCTGCAGGTGATTACCAAGGTAACGGGCAGCTACGAGCTGGACGATTTTGATGATCCTGCCATAGACTTCAGTGAAGTTCCCAAGATGGAGGAGGTCTACAGGATACAGCTGGCTTATGATAAATTGGATGAAGCCAAGCCTGATAATATAATCCTTTACAGCAAGGATGATAAAGGCAATCTGGTGCAGGCTGAGGTCTTTACCCAGCTGGTCAGCATATCTGCAACCGATCCTAAGGCCTATACACCGGATGATGCGGTTGCGCATTATATACCTGAAACCGGAGAGATAATACTGGGTAAGGATGCTTATGAGGTATTCCGCAAGACCGATATGATGGAAATAACATATTCCAAGACAGGCTTTGAAAAAGGAAGCTTAAGGCCTGAGCATTATTTTGACTGTGAAATGACAGACAACAAAAAGCCTGAGCTTGGTCCGGTTACATATAAGAAAGAGAAGCAGCAGATTGAGTATGAGGTAAATTATAATCAGAGATTGGCTATAAATACCGAGGGCTCTGATGCAATTACCCATGAGATAGGCCGCTGCATAGATGATATTTTGAATGCTGTAAATGATGTGGTTAAAACCGAGGAAAAGATAGCAGAGGTGGAAAAGCGCCTGGCAGACAATAATTTGTCCGAAGCAGACAGGGAAAGATATACAAAGATGAAGGAGCAGCTGCAGACGGAGCTGGTGCTGAAAAAGGAAACCATGCAGAGAGCTTTCAGCAAAGGAATAAAGGTATCGAGTGAGCAGCAGGATCTGGTAAATACAGCGGTGGCCGACCTTGGCAGCAGATATGTACGGCTTGAGTTGACTGAAAACCGCTTATCCAGCCAAAAGGTAGATTTTGAAGAGCTTCTTTCAGAGAACGAGGACGTCGATATTGTGGATACTATAATAAAGTTCAAATCTGCGGAAACCTTATACAATGCATCCCTGTCGGCTGCATCCAGGATTGTGCAGAAATCGCTCCTCGACTTTTTATACTAATTTTTGATCTAATGATTTTTGATATAAGTTCAAGGATAATTTGCAGATAATTGCAAATTACTAATGAGTGAGAAGGGAAGGCGATGGATATGCTGGTTAAAACAAAGCATTTTGGTGAAGTGGAACTGGATGAGAATAAGATAATATATTTCGAGAATGGAATCTTTGGGTTTGAGGATTGTAAGAGCTTTACCATTTTATATAATGAGCAGGATGGAAAAAGACCTGATATATCATGGCTTCAAAGCATTGATGAACCGGCACTCGCCCTTCCGGTAATCAGTCCATTTATAATCAAGCCGGACTATAATCCGGTTATTGAGGATGAACTGATAAAGCATCTGGAGAATTTAAACGAGAGCAATATAGTGGTGCTGGTATCTGTTACTGTACCGTCAGACATTAAAAATATATCCGCCAATTTGAAGGCTCCGTTCATAATTAACTCAGAACTTAAAAAAGGAGCACAGGTTATTGCAGAAAATTCCGAGTATGAAATAAAGCATTATTTCTATGAAGAGCTACAAGCATATAAGGCAGCAAAGGAGGGCAAATAGATGCTGGCCCTGTCAAGAAAGGTTAATGAATCAATTGTAATCGGCAATGATATAGAAATCACTGTTTTGGAGGTTAAGGGCGATCAGGTGAAGCTTGGAATAAATGCGCCAAAGGCAGTACCGATTTATCGAAAGGAAATTTATCTGCAGATTCAGGAGTCCAACAAGGAAGCGGTCAATACGGACGTATCGGTTGAAGCGATTAAAAAGCTGTTTGATTAATTTACAGCGAGAAATTATGGACAATAGAGCATTAAATTTTTAATAAGCAAATTACTATAAAGTAATTAAGCAAATTTTCCGATAAATAGAATGAAAACTATACACTGGTCAAGGATGACGGAAGTTCAATTTACTAATTGTTTCAACTATGTATTTATTCACATGGAGGTGGAATAAATAATGGAAATTAAATCATTGTCTGTGGCTGCCTATAGGGATATAGACATGCCGGAAAAAAAGGTACCTAATATAAGCTTGCAGGAGCAAGCACAGAATACGCCGTCCAATACGGTTACCGGCGATAATGGACAGGCTAATAAGCAAAATGATAAAGCCATTCAACTCAAAAGCGCTATTGATATGGCCAATCACAAGCTGAGATTCACTAAAACAAGATGTGAATTCAAGTACTATGAGGATATTAACAGAGTTGCTATAAAGGTGATTGACAGGGAAACAGATGAAGTTATTCGTGAGATTCCGCCTGAGGAAACTATAGAGCTGATTCAGAAGCTATGGGAGCTGGCGGGTATTATTGTAGACGAAAAGAGATAAACAGTAGCGGCTCTACATAGAAAGGAGGGGTATTATGCCCATTCGGATGTCTGGAGTAGTATCAGGACTTGATACTGAGAGTATTATTAAAGAGCTTATGCAGGTGCAAAGCACCAAAAAGATCAAAATACAGAATAAAATAACCAAGCTGGAATGGAAGCAGGAGAAGTGGAAGGGCTTAAATTCAAAGATTTACGCTTTATATACCGACCATGTGTCAAAGCTGAGGCTGCAGGGAAGCTATAATATAAAAAAGGCCACTTCCTCCAATAGCGACAAAGTTGAAGTAAGCGCTTCCGGTAATGTTCCTGAGGGTATGCATACCATTCAGGTAGATTCTGTGGCCAGCGCCCAATATATTACCGGCGCAAAGATTCAGGGTAACAAAAATGTTACATATTCCACAAAGCTTGCAGATTTGGATGAAAAATTTAACGCATCAGCAATTAGTATTTCAGTAGGTGGAGAAGAGAAGGTTAAGCTTGATATTACAGAGGAGACTACAGTCTCGGACTTTGTAAGCGCACTTCAGAAGGCCGGTTTAAACGCATCCTTTGATACCAGTCAGCAGAGATTTTTCATAAGTTCAAAGAAAAGCGGACTTGAGAATGCATTTGAAATAAAGATGACCTCTGAGGATGATCCTGATGCAAAGGATGCTCTGGAAGCGCTGGGCTTAAGTGAGATCATATTTAAGGATGGCGATCCGGGGAAATTGGAGGTTTCAAACGGTGTTTCTGTAGTTGAAGCCTCTGATGCAGTTATTAGGTATAACAATGCTGAAATCAGGAGCTCATCAAACACAATTACGGTAAACGGACTTACCATAACGGTAAAAGGCAAAACAGATGCTGCTGAAACCGTACGAGTCAATATAACAAGGGATACACAGGCAATATATGATATGCTAAAGGGCTTCATCAAATCATATAATGAAGTGCTGACAGCCCTGAATGAAGCATATGATGCTGAATTGGCGAGGGGATACGAGCCTTTGACCGACGAGCAGCGTGAAGCCATGACAGAAGATCAGATTGAAAAATGGGAGAACAAGATAAAGGATTCCCTGCTGAGAAGAGATGGCACGGTAGGCTCTCTGATAAACACTCTGAGGACTACGCTAAGCGGCAGTGTAAGCTATAACGGCAAATCCTATTCATTGGCTTCTCTGGGTATTACATCGGTTAGATATACCGAGAAGGGCATACTGCATATAGACGGAGATAAGGAGGACACCCTGAGGGCGACGGAGGAAAATAAGCTTATGGAGGCGCTGTCTGAGGATCCCGATGCTGTTATGACACTGTTTACCAAGCTTGTTGGTGATTTGTATTCCGCCATGCAGGAGGATATGAAAAGCACCAGCTTAAGCAGTGCTTTGACATTTTATAACGATAAGGAGATAAAGAATACTCTTGACGAATATAAGCTGGAGCTTTCGGATATGGAAAAGAAGCTGCTGGCAATAGAGGATCGTTATTACAGGCAATTCACGGCAATGGAGAAGATGTTGTCGCAGTTGAATGCACAAAGCTCGTCACTGATGTCACTGCTGGGGTATAATACAGGTACACAATAACTGCGGTTGAAACGGAGGTAATTTAAATGGTTAATAACGCTGCTTCAGCATATAATGACAGCAAGGTTATGACGGCAACACCTGCTGAGCTTACTCTGATGCTTTATGAGGGGGCAATCAAGTTCTGCAATATTGCTATTATGGCAATCGAGAAGAATGATATGCAGAAAGCTAACCTTAACATTATTAAAGCTGAAAATATTATTTTGGAGCTAAGATCTACCCTGGATATGAAATATCCTGTTTCCATGCAATTGGATTCAATATATGATTTTATAAACAGAAACCTGATAGAAGCCAACATTAAGAAGGACAAGTCAAAAATAGAAGAGGTTCTGGGCTTAATCAGGGAATTGCGTGACACATGGAAGGAAGCCATGAAGCTGGCTAATTCTCCAAAGGTAGCCATGTAATGCAGATATAACGGAGGGAGGATGAACCTGGTGGGCAATACATTTGATTTTGGGCAGAATAATCAGAATACGGTTTATCTCTCCTTGCTGGAGAAGTCCCTGGAGAAAAAGGCCGCCTGTCTGGATGAACTCATAGAGCTTACCGCAAAGCAGGAAGCCCTGATTGCAGCCGATCAACTGGAGGACGAGCAATTTGTCAGCATTATCGGCTGTAAGAGTGAGCTTATCAAAAAAATTGATGAGCTGGACAGTGGCTTTGAGCAGCTGTACCAAAGGGTTCAGGAGGAGCTTAAAGCTAGTCCCGGCGCTTACAGGACTCAGGTAGAAAGGCTCAAAAAGCTGATTGCTGAGGTAACAGATAAAGGTGTAAAGCTTGAGGTTATGGAAAGGCGCAATAAGGATAAGATGGACATTTATTTCCGTACCAAGCGTGACAGTATCAGAAGCTTTAAGGTGAACAGCAGGACGGCAGCCAAATACTATTCCAGCATCAATAATGCCAGCATAAATAGCACATATTTTTTTGATGAAAAAAAGTAAAAATTTTAGAATTCGCTCTAAAGTATTCAGTGATTTGTCCGATATATAAGATAAGTAAATAAAATTTACTTTTACCGTACATCGGTGCGTACGGCCATGTATTGATAAAAGTAGATTTTATTTATAAATATTTGTTCATATGGATGTGAACATATTTTAAAACAAGGAGGTATTCTTTTATGATTATTAATCACAATATTGCAGCACTTAACACACACCGTCAGCTGGGCGTAGCTAACAGCGCACAGTCAAAGAATATGGAGAAGCTTTCAAGCGGTCTTCGCATCAATCGTGCAGGCGATGACGCAGCCGGCTTGGCAATTTCCGAGAAGATGCGCGGCCAGATCCGTGGCCTTGACATGGCTTCAAGAAATGCTCAGGATGGCATTAGCTTAATCCAGACAGCAGAAGGCGCATTGAATGAGACCCATTCAATCCTGCAGCGTATGCGTGAGCTTGCTGTTCAGGCATCTAACGATACCAACACCGATGATGATCGTGCAGAGCTTCAGAAGGAAATCGATCAGTTGATTTCTGAAATCAACAGAATTTCAACAGATACAGAATTCAACACCAAGAAGCTGTTGAATGGTGACATGGGCAAGGTTGCTCAGCAGACTGATGGAGATGCTGTATTTACCGGCTTAATGGCTACCGGTGCTGATTTAAAGAGCGGAAGATATACATTAACATTAAAAGCTGCTGGAGTAGATACTGTATCATTTGTTTCTGGTGCTGACACAATTACTGGAGCAGAATTGACTTATAATGAGACTAATAAAGATATTACAGTAAAAGAAGGTGCTAAAATTAAATATGGTACCTATACATTAAATGTTACCAATTATGATTCAGATGCAAAAACTGCAGACTTTGAATTGATTGGCCCCGATGGAAAGAAAACCGTATTAACTGGTATGTCTACAATTCATAACTTAGAGATAGGTAATTTGGAATTCGCATTTAATGGTAAAAATGTAACTAAAGAAGGTACTTTGAAGTTTGAGTTAACTTGCAACGGCCTTGAAATTGATTTGGGCGGAGCAAAAACAGTAGACAATTCAGCAATTGCTAAATATTCAGGTGGTACTTTAAATATTGGCGGATTCGAATTTGAAATATTGACTAATCACGGAGAAGATAATGATGACAGAGAAATCACAGTAATTGATAAGTCAATTAAATTCCATATTGGTGCTAATCAGGATCAGAACACCAGCCTGTCAATCAATAATATGGGAGCATTTGCTCTTGGCGTAAGTGAAGTTAGGGTTGACACACAGGAAAGCGCCAACCTTGCTATCACTACAGTTGATGAAGCACTTAAGAAGGTATCTGCAGAGCGTGCTAAGCTTGGTGCTTACCAGAACCGTCTGGAGCATACAATCAATAACCTTGGTACATCCTCTGAGAACCTTACAGCAGCTGAGTCCCGTATCCGTGACGTTGACATGGCTAAGGAAATCATGGAGCAGACCAAGAATGCTATTCTTGTACAAGCTGCTCAGGCTATGTTGGCTCAGGCTAATCAGCAGCCTCAGGGAGTTCTTCAGTTACTCCAGTAATTATTTTAAAAGCAAAATTAAGAGCTTAAATAAAATTGAGAGCCGGGATCTATGGTCCCGGCTCTTTTTCTTGATTTTTGGCTCTATGTCAATAGTTGGGGTAAAGTGATTTTCTTAGCCGGAGAGTTTTACTGGATTTTTCTCTGTTTCAGAATGTTTTCCACGCAAATATTTCTCCACGAATGATTCACAAATGATTTCATTCTTTTTAATGACTTTGACTCTGCTTGTGGTAATTTATGCTCATTCTGTCTTGTTTTTCGTAGGAAGGCTTATTTTTTTATCCATCTGCTCCGATATATATACTAAAAGATGATTTTTATGTTATTATATGGATAGCAGTCATATGGAGAATAGTAATAATATAGAAAGTATTTATATGAAATGCTGGCAATTAGGGCAAACTTTCAAGGAGGTATAGTTGATGGGTGAAAAAATAAAGAAGATTGTAAGAATAATGGTATATGTTGGAGTATTGGTTGCGGGCTTGTATCTTGTTCCTATACATATTGCATATGCGGCAGGAGAGACTGCTGATCCGGTGCGTGTGAAGGCAGTTGAATACTATGAGGAACAGATACTGGTGTATAACAATAACAACAGCAAGATATACTATGCCACAGAGCTGGAGGCATCTAAAGGGAACTGGGGAGTTGTTGATGCTGAACCAGGTAGTGTAACCTTAATAGATTTTTCATGGCTTTCATCGTCAACTGAGAACATACTTGTTATCAGAGGCGACAAGAATGATACCTGGTCAAGGGTCAAAATAGGCAAAAAGCCAAGCAAGCTTGTTGTAACCATTGATTATTCAAATATGGAGCTGGTTAAAAAGCTAGGCCCGGAAACCTCAATAGCTTCCATGGTTAATATAATGTCGGATGTAGGTACAGGTGAAAATCCTATTAAATTTAATGATCTGGAATGGAGAAAGGGTACTAGCGGCAACTGGAAGGATGCAAGTGAGCTTACAGTCCGTTTACTTGAGAAATTCCTGGTTAATGGTACAACACTTTATTTCCGTATTAAAGCTGTAGACGATGTCCATGTAACAGGGACTGGCGTATATCCTGACGGAACCAAGGGAAGGCGCTGCAGTGGAGAAGTAAAGGTCAAGATATCAAAGCAGGCGGCTGCAGCAAGCTATACCGTTGATGCAGGAAAGTTCAATATTAATATTAAGTATGGTAAGGAATACAGGGTGGCAATAGGAAATGGAGCCTTTTCCAATTGGGTAAAGGTTACCGACAAATCTGCCAAGAATGTGTCTTTATATGAAATCTTAAATTCCGTCAATTATAATCCGGCCAGTGATATCGGTCAAAGGGAGAGCCATCCTTTCCCGAAGATGACTATTGAAATAAGGGATTATGCAAGCTCAAAGGCGCCTGCCTCAAAGATAAGCTCCATAACATTGGAGGAGCAGCGTATTCTTAAGCAGGCTGCAGACAATGGCAGCGGTTCACTGGCTATAGATGAAGGCATTTATGTATCCTATAGCGGTAATAAATATCTGCTGTTAAGAATACCGAATGCAAGCGCCGATAATCCGTTTGAATATAGCATATTCAAAAAGGGAGAAAGCTTTAACTCCAATAAGGCTGCATGGACAGCAGTAACCAAGGGGACTGAGATTAAAATACCTTCCAGCAAAGCCCTGGATGGAGGAACCTTGTATGTGAGAAAGAAGGAAATCAAGCAGAAGAACAGTACAGGAAATAAAGCAATTTCCTCTGTTGTTTTGCCATCAACCTATGTAACACACGAAATAAAATATCCCACAATGCCTTCTGTGCATAAGAAGACATTTACATTTATCAAGGATTATTCAGAAGATATTAGCTTTGAAATAAATCTGGGCAGGGAACCCTATGAGACGATGGTAGACAATATTAAGCTGGGAACCAGAGATATAGGATTCTCCACAAGCGCAAGGACCTCCGGTGAGGATAAAATTCTTGATGTTACACTTAAAAAGGAATCCCTTTCCTCATTGCCTAACTGCAATAATAAGTATATCTATATTTACTTCGGCAATGGTACGGTTGATAAAGCATCTGTAAGGCTCACCATACAAAATGCCACCAAGGCGGCAGCATTGACGGTATCAACCGCAAAGGGAACAAAACCTGGAACCATGTCCTTCACTATGGTAAGCTCAAAGGGGGTAAACAATAACTGGTCCTATATAATTAGCAATACAGATATAGAAAAAGTTTACACACAGCATAAAATAACAGATTTGACATCACTGGCGCCAATAGGCTTTACAGATATTAAGCTGGACAATATCAGTGTAAGCGCTGACAAATACCTGATAATTTTTGAAACTGACAAGAATGGTAATATAATTAAGTATAAAAGCATAAAAATAACATCAGATATGATTAACTCCTAGTCAGGCTTTAATTGTACTCGTATATTATTGCTTTATATCAGTAAGCCTTGGATGCGTCAGTATTCGGTAATATAAAAAGGAGCGGTAGGGGCATGCTTTATATATTTATTGTTTATGCAATAGTTAAAATTGAAAATTCAGTTAAAAATTATATTGAAACATCCATGAACCTGGATGAAAGAAAGGATATTTTAAAGGGTTGGGTTAGCATAAGAAAGCACTATAATGAAGGAGCCTTTCTGCAGTTTATGGAGAAGAAAAAGGAGCTTGTCAAGACCGTATCCTGTGTATTGCTGGGTATACTGTTGCTGGTTTTTGCCCTGCTTTTGCCCAAAAAGGGCAACAGACTATATAAGCTTGCTCTGTCCCTGATATTGGGCGGAGGCATCAGTAACGTCGGTGACAGGCTGTTAAAGGGCAGGGTGCTTGACTACTTTAGCATCAATATAGGCAGACTGAAAAAAATAGTATTTAATCTGGCTGATTTTGCTATATTTATTGGTTCATTTTTACTTATGCTTGCTTCATTAGGGCACCTGAAGCAAATTGAGCAACCATAAAAGCCGTTTGAAATATTTGAACCAAGATCTAAGGGTATAACTAAATCTAAAGGTATAAATGAGCTTTATAAATGCCAGCCGCGATGCAGGAGGGTTATTTTAACTAATAATTCCGGCATATCGGATGGCATTATTTTATGGTATAGGAAAAAATTCCGCCGAATTACCTAATGGCTTAAAATTTGATGGTTTTGTTGGATTTAATCGAAAAATACACAATTTGAACACAGTTTTTTTAGAACAATTTTATTGATTTATGGTAAGACTATAAGTATAATGAGTTATACGATTAATACTTCCAATAATTATAATTCGCCATTATTTTTCGGTTGAATTTATATAAATGGATTTTCCGGATTTGAACTACAGGTTTAAATTGGCCTGTTGCGGAAGATATGGCATTTTTTAGCAGGAGGGATACATGGATAATAAAAACAAAGGCAACAAGAATGGTTTCCCTAATATAACAGCCATTGTAATAATTTTGATTGCCTCATGGATTATTTGGTATATGTTTACAATGCTGTCTAATCAGATAAGAGAGGGAACAAGACAGGAAATAAGCTACGATAAATTTCTGGATATGGTTGATCAGGGGGCTGTTGAGGAGGTTGTACTAAAGTCGGATCAGCTGATAATAACACCCAAGGGACAGGACAATAAGGCCTTTAGAATAACCTATTATACAGGATATTTAGATGATCCTAATCTCGTAGAACGGCTTCATAAGGCCCACGTTACATTTTTAAGAAGATCAGAGTCGCAGAACATATTAATGTCCATATTGTCAATGATATTGCCTTTTGTGGCAATATACGTTGTTATGTGGTTTTTGTTTAAGGCTATATCAAAAAACAGCGGCGGTGTCATGGGAGTCGGAAAGAGTACTGCCAAGGTTTATGTGGAAAAATCCACTGGTGTCACCTTTCGGGATGTTGCCGGTCAGGATGAGGCTAAGGAATCAGTATACGAGATTGTTGATTTCCTTCATAATCCGGCCAAATATGCTCGAATTGGAGCGAAGCTGCCTAAGGGAGCCCTGTTGGTAGGGCCTCCGGGTACAGGTAAAACCCTGCTTGCCAAGGCTGTTGCCGGTGAGGCCAAGGTGCCTTTCTTTTCACTGTCAGGCTCAGATTTTGTGGAGATGTTTGTTGGTGTAGGCGCCTCCAGAGTAAGAGATTTGTTTAAGCAGGCACAGCAGATGGCTCCTGCCATAATATTCATAGATGAGATTGATGCAATCGGCAAAAGCCGCGATGCCCATTATGGCGGTGGCAATGATGAACGGGAGCAGACCCTGAACCAGCTGCTAGCCAATATGGATGGCTTTGATTCATCCAAGGGTTTGGTTGTACTGGGAGCAACAAACAGGCCGGATGTTTTGGATAAGGCTCTGCTTCGTCCGGGACGCTTTGACAGGCGGATTATAGTTGATAAGCCGGATCTCAAGGGCAGACTGGAAATTCTCAAGGTTCACGCAAGAAATGTATTGATGCATGACTCTGTTGATTTGGAGGCCATAGCCAAGGCTACCTCTGGTGCCGTAGGCTCAGACCTTGCCAATATGATAAATGAGGCAGCCATCCTTGCAGTAAAACGGGGCAGAACCGTAGTTACCCAGGAGGATTTGCTGGAATCTGTAGAGGTTGTTATAGCCGGTAAAGAGAAGAAGGATCGCATCCTTAGCAAGGAGGAAAAAAGGATCGTTGCATACCACGAGGTTGGTCATGCCCTGATTGCAGCCCTTGAAAAGAATGCGGAGCCGGTCCAGAAGATTACGATAGTACCCAGAACAATGGGTTCTCTGGGTTATGTAATGCAGGTTCCTGAAGAAGAGAAGTATCTGATGAGCAAGGATGAGATACTGACACGTATAGTTACTCTTTATGGTGGTCGTGCGGCTGAGAAGCTGGTATTTGACACTGTTACAACCGGCGCCTCAAATGATATAGAAAAGGCTACCGAGCTGGCCAGAGCTATGGTTACCCAGTATGGTATGTCCGAGAAATTCGGCCTGATGGGACTGGAAACTGTTCAGAACAGATATCTTGACGGCAGAGCGGTACTCACCTGTGGAGAGCAAACCGCCTCCGAGATAGATAAGGAAGTAATGGAGATATTGAAAAAGTGCTATGACAAGGCGGAGCAGCTTCTGGCGCAAAACCGTGAAGCCCTTGACAGGATAGCAGAGTACTTAATTAATAAAGAAACCATTACCGGTGAAGAATTCATGAGGATCTTTAACGAAGTTAGGAACTCTGCAGAGAACTCACAGGAGGCTTTGTCCGGTTCGGAAAATTCATCGGACAGCTAAGATGCCAACGCATAACGACAAGAGCATCAGGACTTAACTCAATAATTTACGATAGCTAACAGCTTCCTGCCTGCAGGAAGCTGTTAATTATAAGTGCGCGTAGCTATGAGTATATATAATTGCAGGGAGTTTTAAAAAAATCGGATTAATGATATAATCAGAATCACAGAGATTATCTATTAATTTAGCTTTCAATAATATACCTTATAGTTTGCTTACCGAGATTTTGGAGGTTTTATGTTTAACATAGAGGAAGAATTAAAAAAGCTGCCGGCCAAGCCCGGCGTATACATTATGCGTGACAAAACGGACAATATAATCTATGTGGGCAAGGCTGTTGTATTAAAAAACCGTGTCAGGCAATACTTTCAAAACAGCAGAAACCATTCTGAAAAGATACAGCAGATGGTTGATAATATAGACCATTTTGAATATATTGTCACTGATTCGGAGCTTGAGGCTCTGGTGCTGGAGTGCAACCTTATCAAGGAGCATATGCCCAAGTATAATACCAAGCTCAAGGACGATAAAAGCTATCCCTTTATCCGTGTAACCATGAATGAGGATTTTCCCCGGGTATCAATGGTAAAGGAGATGAAGAAGGACAAGGCTAAATATTTCGGTCCATATATCAGTGTAAACGCTGTACTGGATACGCTGGAGCTTTTGCGCAAGATTTACAGGATAAGAACCTGCAACAGGAAGCTTCCCAAGGATATCGGCAAGGAACGGGCCTGTCTGTATTACCATATGGGGCAGTGTGACGCTCCCTGTGAGGGATATATAAGCAGTGAGGATTATCGGGCTAATATCGCTGAGGTTGTAGAGTTTTTAAACGGCAACTACAGCAGAGTTGTAAAGCTGCTGGAGGATAAGATGCAAAAGGCCTCGGAGACCCTTGAATTTGAAAAGGCTGCCGAGTACAGGGATCTTATATCCAGCGTAAAAAAGATAGCCGACAGGCAGAAGATTATAAACACCGACCAGGTTGACAGGGATATAATTGCCTTTGCCAAGGAAAACGATGAGGCTGTTGTCCAGACATTCTTTATCAGGGGCGGAAAGCTGATTGGCAGGGATAATTTTCATCTAAGCGGTGTACAGGATGTCAGTGACGGAGAAATTATGGCCAGCTTTATAAAGCAGTTCTATGCAGGCACCCCCTATATTCCGAGGGAAATATATCTGGATGTGGAAACTGAGGATGAGGAGCTTTTGTCCGACTGGCTAAGCGCAAAAAAGGGTCAGAAGGTATATATTAAAGTGCCTCAAAAGGGTGATAAGGAAAAGCTGGTGGAGCTGGCTAAAAAAAATGCCGAGCTAATCCTCCATAAGGATATCGAAAGAATAAAGAGGGAGGAGGCCAAGACAACAGGTGCCCTGAAGGAACTGGCCTCATATCTTGGTATTCCGATGATTGATCGCATTGAAGCTTATGATATTTCCAATACCGCAGGCTATGAAACCGTAGGTTCCATGGTTGTTTATGAAAAAGGAAAACCAAAAAAGGCCGATTACAGGAAGTTTAAGCTGAATACGGTCAGCGGCCCGGATGACTACAGGTCTATGTATGAGCTGCTGACAAGGAGGTTTGTCCATGCAAAAAAAGAAATGGAGCAGCTTAAGCAGAAGCAGCAGGATATTTCTCTTGGCAGCTTTACCAGGTTACCTGACTTAATCCTGATGGATGGCGGCAAGGGCCAGGTGGGTATAGCCCTGAAGGTTCTTGAGGAGCAGAAGCTGGATATACCTGTCTGCGGTATGGTAAAGGATGATAATCACCATACAAGAGGCCTGTATTACAACAATCAGGAGCTTCCAATAAATAAAAGCAGCGAGCTTTTCAGGCTTATTACCAGAATTCAGGATGAGACCCACAGGTTTGCCATAGAGTATCACCGCAGCTTAAGAAATAAGAAGCAGGTGAAATCCATACTTGATGATATAAATGGTATCGGACCAAAAAGAAGGCGCGCTCTTATGAAGCATTTTCAATCCCTGGAGGCGATACGTACAGCCAGTGTAGAAGAGCTTGCGGCTGTTCCGGGCATGAACCGGGAGGCTGCAAAAAACGTGTATGATTTCTTCCGTCTGCAGGGAGAACAGGAGCAGCCAGAAAAAATAAATGAAGAACTTGTATAAGCAAAAATATAAATAAATCTGAACTTATTAATAAGCATTTACATGCATAAACTATCTATGTTAAAATGTAGCAGGAAAAAAGAAGATTAAAGTACTAAAGGAGGCCCCTATGTATACTGTCGAACTGATACGCCTGATAGAAAAAATGAATCTGGAAAACTGTACTCCGGATATAGATATTAAAAAGATAAAAATTACCCAGCCGGACGTAAACAGGCCGGCATTGCAGCTGGCAGGCTTTTTCAATCACTTTGATTCCGAACGTGTACAGATAATCGGACATGTTGAGATGGCCTATTTGAAGCAGATGGATGAGGAGCAGAGGCTTAATGTCCTCTCCCGCCTGATGGATTTTCATGTTCCCTGCATAGTATTCAGCAGGAATATGGAGATCAGTGATAAGCTTATCAGGCTGGCCACAGAAAAGGAAGTGCCGCTTCTTAGGACATCCAAAACCACCTCCTCCATTATGGCCGAGATAATAAGGTGGCTGAATGTGGAGCTGGCACCGAGAATAACCATACATGGCGGTCTTGTCGACGTATATGGTGAAGGCATCCTGATAATGGGTGAAAGCGGAATCGGCAAGAGTGAGGCCGCATTGGAGCTGATTAAGCGGGGACATCGTCTGGTTGCGGATGATGCGGTTGAAATCAAGAAGGTCAGCGATGACACATTAATAGGTTCCGCACCGGATATAACAAGACATTTTATAGAGCTGAGGGGCATAGGAATAATAGATGTAAAAACCTTGTTTGGTGTTGAAAGCGTCAAGAATACACAGTCGATAGATCTTGTTATTAAGCTTGAGGAATGGAGCAAGGATAAATCCTATGACAGACTCGGCCTTGAAGAGTCATATATAGAATTTTTGGGCAATAAGGTTCCCTGCCATTCCATACCTATCAGGCCGGGCAGAAATCTGGCTATTATCTGTGAAGCTGCGGCAGTCAACTACCGTCAGAAGAAGATGGGCTACAATGCCGCGCAGGAGTTTTTCAACAGGGTAACCAATAATCTGAAAAAAAGTGAAATGCAATGAGGGTAGCAGTAAATGGAACAGAAGATATGTTTTGGAGTAGATATCGGTGGAACTGCAGTAAAGGCTGGAATGTTCGACATCGAAGGAAATTTGCTTGAGAAATGGGAATTTAGCACTGTAAAATCAGCTGATGGCAAAGTCTTGCTGAAAAGTGTTGCAGGCTTTATTAAGGAAAAAATCCATGAAAAAAAGCTTTCAGACAGGATGATAGCAGGAGTGGGAGTAGGCGTACCCGGTCCGGTAAAGGAAGACGGGCATGTTCTGATTCTGCCGAATCTGGGTTTGTCGAACTTCAACATAGAAGAGGAGCTGAAAAAGCTGCTGGGTCTGCCCGTAAAGGCAGGCAATGATGCCAACAATGCCGCCCTTGGTGAGCAGTGGATGGGCAGCGGCAGAGGCTGTCAGAGCATGGTAATGGTTACCCTGGGCACCGGAGTAGGTGGAGGTGTAGTGGTTGATGGCAGGGTGCTTGCCGGAAAAAACGGTGCCGGCGGTGAAATCGGACATATTCTGGTAAATGAAAATGAGACCATTAGCTGCGGATGCGGCAAAAAAGGCTGTCTTGAGCAATATTCCTCGGCTACCGGTATAGTTAGGATGGCAAAGGAATACTTAAACAGCAGCAGTGAAGCATCCGCCTTGCGTTCATATAAAAACCTTAACGCAAAGGAAATATTTGATTGTGCCAAGTCCGGTGACAGTCTGGCTTTGGCGGTTGTTGAAAAATCCTGCTATTATCTGGCCAAGGCACTGGCGCATATTGCCCAGGTACTTGATCCGCAAGCCTTTGTAATAGGTGGAGGCGTATCCAGGGCCGGTGAAATCATAACTGATACAATCCGGAAATATTACAAAGGTATGGTAATGGATGCTTTGAAGGATACGGAATTCAGGCTGGCTATATTAGGCAACGATGCCGGTATATATGGCGCAGCAAAGCTGGTAATAGCATAAGAATATGCAGCATAAAATAAAAAAGCATAAATTATAGCTGGAGGCAGTCATTGGAAGAGTTATTTTATAATAAATTAAAGGAAATCCTTTCGGAGGATCAAATTAAGCCGGATGAACCGATGGAGCTTCATACCTCCCTGCATATTGGCGGGAAGGCTGATTATTTTGCTATGCCCGGATCGATTGACCAGATCAGGGAGATAATTAAATTGTGCAAGCAGTCTAAGATGCCTTACTATGTAATCGGTAACGGCAGTAATCTGCTGGTGGCGGACAGCGGTTTCAGAGGTCTTATCATAAAGCTGGGGGAAAGCTTTTCGGCTGTTGAGGTTAAGGAAAATGGTCTGATAACGGCTCAGTCAGGCGTTCTTTTGTCAAAGCTGGCGAATATTGCTGCTGAGCATGGTCTTACAGGCCTGGAATTTGCCTCTGGCATACCTGGCACCCTCGGTGGGGCGGTAACTATGAATGCAGGGGCATATGACGGAGAGATGAAGCAGTGCATGTTGCGGGCAAGACTGCTGGATGAGGAAGGCAATATAGTTGAATATGATACCGAGCAGCTTCAGCTTGGCTATAGAAAAAGCATACTGCAAACCCTGCCATATGTAGTGCTTGAGGCGGATATTCAGCTGGCGCCGGGTGATAAAGAGCAGATTAGGCAGAAGATGAATACTCTCAACAGGCAAAGGCGCGAAAAGCAACCCCTTGACAAGTACAGTGCCGGAAGTACATTTAAGCGGCCTGAAGGTTATTTTGCCGGCAAGCTGATTGCAGATGCAGGCCTTAAGGGCTATCAGGTCGGTGATGCGGCTGTTTCGGAAAAGCATTGCGGCTTTATAATCAATAAAGAGCATGCGACTGCCAGAGACTTTCTTACAGTTATGGAGGATGTGGCGCGAATTGTCTATGAGAAGTTTGGTGTCAGGCTGGAGCCTGAGGTAAAGATGCTGGGGGATTTTTCTCGGGATGAATAAGCTATTGTAATCCGGCTTGATATGCCGGTTTATAGAAAGGCATGATATTATGAGATTTGTTATTGTTACCGGAATGTCAGGAGCCGGGAAAAGCTCGGTTCTGAAGATGCTGGAGGATTTTAATTATTTTTGTGTGGACAATCTTCCCATTCCCCTTGTCAAAAAGTTTGCTCGGCTTATAATTCAGGGCAAGCAGGAAAGGGTTGCTCTGGGTATTGATATACGCAGTGGACAGGCCCTAAAGGAGCTGGAGCTGGTTCTTCGTGATATCCGCAATATGGGCTTTAGCTTTGAAATACTGTTTTTGGATTGTTCTACGGAGGTTTTGGTAAAACGCTTTAAGGAAACCAGAAGGCTTCATCCCTTGTCCCGGGGCGGGCGAATCGAAAAGGGCATAGAAATGGAAAGGGAGAGGCTGGATTTCCTAAAAAGACAGGCTGATTTTATAATCGATACCAGCCATTTGCTGATACGGGATCTGAGGGCTCAGATAAGCAGAATTTATCTTGATGATGCAGGATTTAGCAACTTCTATATTACAGTGCTTTCCTTTGGCTTCAAATATGGAATACCGACAGATTCCGATCTGGTTTTTGATGTCAGGTTTTTGCCAAATCCATATTATGATAATGAACTAAGAAGCTTAAACGGCAATGATGAAAAGGTTAGCAGCTATGTTATGGGGTCGGAGATTGCGGTTCAGTTTTTGGATAAGCTTGAGGATATGCTGCTTTTTCTGATACCTAATTATATAGCTGAGGGTAAAAACCAGCTGGTTATCAGTATCGGCTGTACCGGAGGAAAGCACCGGTCCGTGACTCTGGCAAATGAGTTGGCAAAAAGACTGGCTAAGACGGAATATGGTCTTAAGGTTGAACATAGAGATATAACAAAGGACACCTGATAGCTGTCGCAGTGAGCTGATTTGGCTAAACAGGTGGGAGTATAGTTCCTACAATTTAAGAAAGGCAATGATTAATATGTCGTTTTCAAAGGATGTAAAGGAGGAATTATCGCACCGGTTAAGCAATGCCAGGCATTGTCTGCTGGCAGAGCTGGCTGCAATATTATCTTTCGAGGGGCAGCTTGTTTGCTCCAAATCAGGCAACTATATCCGGCTTCAGACTGAAAATCTGATGGCAGCAAGAAAATACTTTACATTAATGCGAAAAACATTTAATATAAATATTGACGTTTCTGTTAAAACTAACATTGCTTCCAAAAATAAGCGTACGTATATAATAATTGTACGCAGGCAAGATGAAATTGACAGGATATTGCAGGCAACCAAGCTATCTGAGAGTATATTCATCAGTCAGGCGAAAGCGGATAAAGAAAGCCATATAATGAGATTGGGGTTGACTGAACCTGAGATTACACAAAATTCCTGCTGCAAGAGAGCATTTATCAGAGGCGCATATCTTTCATCGGGCTCCATGAGTAATCCCAAAAAGGCTTATCATCTGGAGTTTGATGTAGCCCGGCTGGATAAAGCGCTTCAGCTTAAGGAACTGATTCAGGCATTTCATATAGATGCCAAGATAGTTAAACGGAAGAATAACCATGTTGTTTACATTAAGGAAGGCTCGCAGATTGTTGATTTGCTGAATGTAATGGAAGCACATGTGGCATTAATGAATTTGGAGAATGTCAGGATTTTGAAGGAAATGCGCAATCAGGTGAATCGACAGGTCAACTGCGAGGCGGCAAACATCAGCAAGATTGTTGCTGCAGCCAGCAAGCAGATGGAGGATATATTATATATTAAGGAGCATATGGGATTTGGCGATTTGGCAGACGGCCTGAAGGAAATAGCGCAGCTGAGGATTGATTATCCGGAGGCTTCGCTGAAGGAGCTTGGTGCGATGCTGTCGCCGCCAATCGGCAAATCGGGTGTAAACCATAGATTGCGTAAATTAAGCATGATAGCTGATCAATTGCGGGAGCATAAGGAGGAAGATATTAATGATAACTAAGGAAATGGTAATAAGAATCCCTGACGGTTTGGATGCCAGACCTGTTGCCCTGTTGGTACAGGTGGCAAGCCAGTATGAAAGCAGCATATATGTCGAAAGCAAGAACAAGCGTGTAAATGCAAAGAGCATCATGGGGATGATGAGCATGGGTATTGCATCCGGGGAAACAGTGACAGTAACAGCAGACGGTCCTGATGAGGAAGCGGCTATAGAAAACATCGAGAAATATCTCAGCAGCAAATAATAGTGTAAGAGGGTTTTAGGACACAGTGGTTGACTGTGTCTTTTTATTCTTCAAAATATCAGCCCATCAGGCAGAATTAATATTTTTGTCAAGAAATATATCCAAGGATGTGTTATACTGGATTTATAAATTATCCTTGATATGAATGGGAGATAAGTATGAATAACAAAAAAAGAGATCATAAAAGGAAGAATAAAAGGATACGTGTGCTACTCGGCATATTGCTGGCAGAGCTTGTTATTCTTACGATTATATTTGGCTCCTACAGTATTTATGTGTATTTACAAAAAGGCGGGAGCGTTCCGGGCCTTCAAACTGATCTAAAGGACGAGAGTTCAAAAAAAATGTCCCAGAAGGAGCTTGAGATAAAGCAGGAGCAGGAAAGACTGCAAAAGGAATATGAGGAAATGAAGCAGCTGGTTGCAAGGGCTGATTTGCTGGCTCTGGGACATGATTATGACGGAGCGATAGAATTGATTAAAGGCTTTAAGGGCTCGGCCGGAGGCTATGAGCTGTATACCTATCTGCTGGAGGCCGTAAAACGTCTTGAAAAGGAAAAATCCTCCCTGGTAGCCTTTGGAGGAGAATATGCCTCCGTATTTGAAATCAGTCATTTATACTTTAATCCACTGATTGCAGATGTGAACAAAGCCTTTGACGGCGACGGCGATTCAAAGAGCTATAATATGTATAACATAACTGTGAATGAATTTAAGGCAATTCTGCAGTCTTTGTACGATCAGGGCTATGTCCTTATCAGGCTGTCCGATATAGCAACGGTGCAGGTGAATGAGGATGGAACAAGTAAATATGTCCCGGCAAAAATATATCTTAGGAAGGGCAAAAAGCCCATCATAATATCGGAGAATGATTTAAGCTATCATAAATATATGCTGGATGACGGTTTTGCATCGAGGCTGGTTTTGGATGAGGAAGGCAATGTACTCTGCCAGATGCAGCAGCCTGACGGAAGTGTAGTTACAGGAGCATATGATATAATTCCAATTATTAATGATTTTGTAAAGGAGCATCCGGATTTCTCCTATAAGGGGGCTAAAGGGGTGCTTACCCTGACAGGCTATGACGGGATCTTTGGTTACAGAACTAACGATCCTGATTCGCCTTCATATGAAGAGGATAAGGAGGCTGTAAGGCAAATTGCCCAGGCCCTGAGGGAGAACGGCTGGGAGCTTGCCTGCCATAGCTGGGGCTATAAGGATATGAAGGCGGCGGATTTGGAGCTGTTAAAGAAGGATACGCAAAGATGGCTGGAGGAGGTAGGCAGCCTGGTTGGGCCTACCGACATATATGCCTTCCCCTTTGGCAATGATATTGAGTCAGCTTCAGGCACCTATAAAAGTGAGAAATACAGATTTTTAAAAAGCAGTGGCTTTAACTATTTCCTGGGTGTATATAAGGAGCCCTGGCTCCACGTAAAGAACAATTATGTCAGGATGACCCGCAGACCGGTGGACGGTCAGGCCCTGCTGGAGTTTCCGGAAAGGCTGGCTGATTTGTTTGATGTTGAGGAAATCATAGATTCACGCCGTCCTGCTAAGGACTGGTAGCATGATCGGGAAGGAGGATACAGGGAGGATATGAATTTTACACATCTGCATGTTCATACCGAGTACAGCCTTTTGGATGGCTCGGGAAAGATTAAGGAAATGGTTCGTCAGGCCAAGGCACTCGGGATGGACAGCCTTGCAATAACCGATCATGGAGTTATGTATGGTGTTATTGATTTTTACAAGGCCTGTATAGCTGAGGACATCAGACCGATTATCGGCTGTGAGATTTATGTAGCCCCCAATTCCAGGTTTGACAGAGAGCCGGGAGCCTCAGATGAGCGATATTATCATCTGGTTTTGCTGGCTGAGAATAATATCGGCTACCAAAATTTGATGAAAATTGTATCCATAGGCTTTACAGAAGGCTATTATTATAAGCCCAGGGTGGATTATGAAATACTGGAAAAATACCATGAAGGCATAATAGCCTTAAGCGCCTGCCTGGGTGGTGAGGTGGCCAGCAATCTGCTGAAGGGCTTTTATGAGGAGGCCAAAAAGGCAGCCCTGAGAATGAAGGATATTTTTGGAGAAAACAATTTCTTCCTTGAGCTGCAGGATCATGGCCTGCAGGAGCAGAAGGCGGTTAATCAGGGCCTGATGAGACTGTCACAGGATACAGGGATAAGGCTAATTGCCACCAATGATGTCCATTATACCTTTGCGGAGGACATGGAATCCCATGATATTCTGCTTTGTATACAAACCCAGAAGAAGGTGCATGATGATGACAGGATGCGCTACGTGGGCGGCCAGTATTACCTGAAGTCACCTGAGGAAATGCATCAGATCTTTCCATATGCAAAGGATGCTTTGGAACGTACCCATGAGATTGCCCAGCGCTGTGATGTGAAAATCACCTTTGGGGAGTACAAGCTGCCGGTATATCCTGTTCCTGATGGCCTAAAGGCTTATGATTATCTATATAAGCTATGCCTTGACGGACTGCATAAAAGGTACAGTACGGTTACAGCAGAGCTTGAGGACAGGCTCCGTTTTGAGCTTGAGACTATAGACAGCATGGGCTTTGTTGATTACTTTTTGATAGTCTGGGACTTTATCAAATATGCCAAGGACAATAATATAGCAGTTGGACCGGGACGGGGCAGCGCAGCCGGTTCACTGGTTTCATATGTGCTTGAAATAACCGATATAGATCCCTTAAAATATAACCTGCTCTTTGAGCGCTTCCTTAATCCGGAGCGTATAACCATGCCGGATATCGATATAGATTTTTCTCCGGAGCGAAGGCAGGAGGTTATTAACTATGTAACGGAAAAGTACGGTAAGGATAAGGTTGTGCAGATTATAACCTTTGGAACCATGGCCGCCAGGGCGGTTATCCGTGATGTGGGAAGGGCCCTTGATCTTCCCTATGCCCAGGTGGATATGGTAGCAAAAATGATTCCGATGGAATTAGGAATTACGATTGATAAGGCATTAAGCAGCAATAAGGATTTAAAGGAGCTGTACGATACAAATCCGGATATTAAGTACCTGATTGATATGTCCAGAAGGCTTGAGGGGCTACCCAGGCATACGTCGGTTCATGCTGCAGGCGTGGTGATCGGCAGTGACAGCATGGACAGGTTTGTCCCCTTGTCCAGATCCTCCGATGATATTATCACCACCCAGTTTACCAAGGACACAATTGAGGAGCTGGGCCTGCTGAAGATGGACTTTTTAGGCCTTAGAAACCTGTCGGTGATACAAAATGCTGTGGCTCTGGTGAATAAATACCGGAATGAGGGAGACCGGCTGAATATTAATAATATAGATTACAATGATCCCAAGGTATATGAGCTTATTTCGTCAGGTAAAACAGAAGGTGTATTCCAGCTGGAAAGCTCGGGTATGAAAAGCTTTATGAAGGAATTAAAGCCCAAAAGCCTTGAGGACATTATAGCAGGAATAGCCCTATACAGACCCGGCCCTATGGATTTTATACCAAAATATATTGAAGGAAAAAACAACAGCGAGAAAATAAGCTATGAATGCCCGCAGCTGGAGCCTATACTGGCTCCTACCTATGGCTGTATAGTCTACCAGGAGCAGGTTATGCAGATAGTGCGTGATCTTGCAGGATACAGTTATGGCAGAAGCGACCTTGTCCGCCGGGCAATGGCCAAAAAGAAGGAATCCGTAATGATAAAGGAAAGAAACAACTTTGTCTACGGCAATCCCGAGGAGGGTATACCGGGCTGTGTAAGCAGGGGGGTTCCTGAGGATGTGGCAAACCATATATTTGATGAAATGATGGACTTTGCCAATTATGCCTTCAACAAGTCACATGCGGCGGCTTATGCTGTGGTGTCCTATCAGACAGCCTATCTTAAGGCATATTACCCTTTGGAGTTTATGGCGGCTTTGATGACCTCGGTTATTGACAATCCCGGCAAGGTGGCTGAATATATATATAACTGCCGTCAGATGGACATTAAGATACTTCCTCCTGATATAAACGAGGGTGAGGCTGATTTTACAGTTAAGGACGGGGCAATCCGTTATGCCCTGTCGGCAATCAAGGGAGTCGGCAGGCCTGTTATTGAGGCAATTGTTGCTGAAAGACAGGAGAGGGGACCCTTTAAGAGTATCAAGGATTTTGCCCAGAGACTTTCCGGAAAGGAAGTTAATAAAAGAACTGTTGAGAGCTTCATAAAAGCAGGAGTGTTTGGCAGCCTGCATTCAAACCGCAGGCAACTGATGCTAAGCTACATACAAATCCTTGATCAGGTTGCCGAGGAAAAGAAAAAGTCTCTTACCGGCCAGATGTCCCTCTTTGATTTGATGATGACGGAGGGGGAGAAGCTGGAGGATAAGCTGGAGCTGCCTGAGGTGGAGGAATACTCTGACGAACAGCTTTTAGCCTTTGAAAAAGAGGTTTTGGGCATCTATGTCAGCGGACATCCGCTGGATTCCTATATGGATTGCATCAGGCGAAACGTAACCTGCTATTGCAGGGATTTTCAGATTGATGAGGAGAGCAAAAAACCAAAGGTTGAGGACGGAAGTGCCCAAACCATAGCCGGAATGATAACATCCAAAACAGTTAAAGCCACCAAGAATAACAATATGATGGCTTTTATAACGGTGGAGGATATGTTTGGGGCTGTTGAGGTAATAATATTTCCAAATGATTATGAAAAATACAAGACCATATTGGGAGCTGATCAGAAAATCTTTGTAAGGGGCAAGGTAAGCATAGAAGAGGAAAAGGATGCAAAGCTGATTTGCCAGGAGATAATCACGTTTGATAGCCTTCCCAGGGAGCTGTGGATAAAATACAGCGATATAGCCTCCTTTGTAGGGGATGAGCAAAGATTGTATTCACTGCTGAATCTTCATGACGGCAACGATTCGGTGATTATCTACTGTGAAAAGGAAAAATGCATTAAAAGGCTTCCAAAAAGCAGGAGTGTCAAGGCCTGCAGGGAACTTATGGAGCAGCTGATTTCGGTATATGGTAAAGAAAATGTTCGGATTAAAGAAATCGGTATTGAAAAGTTTCGAAAAATAGATTAAAATGCATAAGAAATTTTTATTTACTTATATATGTAAAGGCAGTACGGAGGTAAAGTAATATATGGAAAGAAAGGTAAAGACGATTGGAGTGCTGACCAGCGGCGGAGATGCACCCGGAATGAATGCTGCAATCCGAGCGGTTGTCCGTACAGGTTTGTCAGCAGGCTTGCGTGTAAAGGGTATTTTGCGTGGATATAACGGATTGCTGGAAGAAGACATTATTGATATGGATTCCAAGAGCGTGTCTGAAATCATACAGAGAGGCGGCACCATTCTGTATACTGCGCGATGCCTGGAAATGATGAAGGAGGAATATCAGGACAAAGCGGCCGAGATTTGCAGAAAGCACAGTATTGACGGTCTGGTGGTAATAGGAGGTGATGGCTCCTTCCGTGGAGCACAAACACTGGCAAAAAGAGGCATTAATGTAGTAGGAATTCCGGGTACCATAGATCTTGACATAGCCTGCACCGATTACACTATAGGCTTTGATACGGCGGTAAATACGGCTATGGAGACGATCGACAGGATCAGGGATACATCCACCTCCCACGAAAGATGCAGCGTTATCGAGGTTATGGGAAGACATGCGGGCTATATAGCCTTATGGTGCGGAATAGCCAATGGAGCAGAGGAGATTCTTATCTCCGAGCGTTACGACTATGATGAGCAGAGAATCATCAACAATATTATAGAGAAGCGTAAGATAGGAAAGAAGCATTACATTATTGTAAATGCCGAGGGTGTCGGTGATTCCAACGGTATGGCCAAGAGAATTGAAGCGGCTACCGGAATGGAGACCAGAGCTACTATTATTGGACATGCGCAGAGAGGTGGCAGCCCGACAGCCAGAGACAGGCTCTATGCATCCATGATGGGAGCAAAGGCGGTTGATTTGCTGCTGGCTGGAGCAACACAGCGGATAGTTGCCTACAAAAACGGAAAGTTTGTGGATTATGATATTGAGGAAGCGTTGTCAATGACAAAGGATGTGGATCAGTACATGTATGAGCTGGCCTACAGACTGGCAAGATAAGGCAGATAGTCGTTTGGCCCGTTTAAAGCGGAGAGCCGGACGACTTTTTTTTAGCAATCAATCCGGTAATCGATTGACTGCTTTAGGCAGGCAATCGGTTTTGACAAGGCTGGTTGCAGCTGCTTTGAGTGTTTTGCATACGATACTCTATTTGAACTAAGAGTATAAAATATAAAGATTATAATTTTATTTTTTTCAACAAAAATATAATCAAATGGAACTAAAATTTCTTAGACAGCGTCTAATTGTTGAAAGAAAGGAAAATATGTTTATATGTTTGATTAGGCTTTGCATCCATTTTATCATTTACATCAACTGTCAGGACATGTATACTAGAATAAGTAATTAAAATTGACAATTCTGTAAGGAAGCGGACAGTTGATAAAATAAGATCATTATAGGGGGATAATAGGATGCAAAAGGATGTGCCAAATGAAGGCCTGGAAAAAACTCCTGCTTATGATATAGAGACTCTTATCCGGCAATATGGCAATGATGTGCTCAGAACCGCCTACATGTATGTTAAGGATATTCATTCCGCAGAGGACATTTTCCAGGATGTATTTATCAAGGTTAATCAAAAGCTTTCTACATTTGAAGGAAATTCCAGCATAAAGACATGGATTATAAGGATTACTATAAATACATGCAAGGACTATCTGAAAAGTGCATGGAGCAGAAAAGTAGTACCCATGATGGAGTATCAGGAGGACTCTATAGTAAGTGAAACTGATTTTGATGATGTCGAAAAACAGGATACGAAGGAATTGATTATGAAGGAGGTTCTTTCCCTGCCATCAAAATATAAGGATATAGTACTTTGTGTTTATTATCAGCAAATGTCGTTAACAGAAGCGGCCAATGTGCTCAATATTGCTGAAGGTACAGCCAAAAGCCGGCTGTCGAGAGCTAGAAAAAGGCTTAAGGAAGCATTGGAAGGGAGGATTTCAGATGAACTATAATAAAAATGAAGCAGATGACCTGAAAATAAAAGCGCATCTGGACGCTTCTCTTGATTTAAAAGGAATAAGTGTATCAGAGGATTTGATTAACAGGACCTTGGCGGCTATTAAGGCAAATTCAGCTGAGGCTGAAATAAGCGGGGATATAGATTCGGCAAAAATCGAAAGGCTTCCCTCATGGAGCAGATATATTTATGGTTTTGCCAAGGTTGCGGCAGTGGTGCTGATTATAGCTGCCGGCTATGCAATGTTCAGAAATTATCCCTCTAAAAAGGATGCAGGTGATTTAAGTATGGATATGAGTACCACCGACAACAAATCGGAGGAGCAGCTGGCATATGAATTTGCAGCTGGCAGTGCAGATTCAGGAAGCAGTACGACTGCTGACAGTGCGGATGATGGAATGCTAAACGGAAGCTATGGCTTGACTTCATTTAACAGCGAAGAGGCAAAGGAGTATGATGCCGACAGGCAAGAAAAAATGTCCTTTACAATGAAGCTGGCTCCGCAAGCTGATGTTTCCATCCAGGATGTGATTTTTACTGAACCGGAGCAAATTCAAAGCCTTACTGTCAGGGAGGGAGACGGTGCAGCTGTTGTTCTGACAGGCAAGGATGAGATAAAGGAATTTTGCGAGCTTTTAGCCAGGTATCAGTACACCAGTGTGGGCGTAGATGGTGATAGCGGCAGCAGTGACTATGTAATTGTTGTCAGCAAGCAGGATGAGACGGAATATACAATCTCTGTCGGCAGCAGAGCTGTTATGGAATATATGGAGGATGAGAGCCTGCGGCAGCAAGTTTATGAGCTGGAGCATATGGAGCTGCTGCTTACCGATCTGCAGGAGCTTTATAATAAATATAAGTAAATCTGTCTGTGATGATAATTATTCCAGCAAGGCTGACCCGTCTGGGTGCAAAAGAAAGAGTTTCGCAAGCGAAACTCTTTCTTGTATGCATACGCAGGAAAACGCACAGCTATTGATTATCCGCTTCCTCTTCGGTCTCGGGTGAAATCTCATCAGCTTCTTCCACAGTGCTTACTTCCGGTGATATGTTAATGGGAACATATTCCCTGGACTCTTCTGCTGTATCAACTTCGGGCTCATCGAACTCATCCTCAAAATCATCAAAATCCTTTGCAGAATCCTTCTTTAAAATATTCTTATAGAGATAATAGGCTCCTGCCACCAACGATGTAACAGCAAGAGTACCAAGTATGAACTTAGCTATCTTCTTCATAGGCAGTATCTTCCTTTCAGTTTTTATTAATAATTATATACCATTATTATTTAATTATAATTCGGATCTGGAAAAAAATAAAGTAAAAGTTCTATAAATTATTACCATTTCCATATCTGGAAATAGCTGAAATGAAACAAAAGGCCTGAAACGAATTATACCTTTACTTTTAACAGATAATAATTTATGATTATTTTATAATTATTTTATGAT